>ENA-OPAR01000222-OPAR01000222.1-human-gut-metagenome-genome-assembly--contig:-NODE-222-length-33083-cov-6.270740_pt1 | contig 33083 bp, 26 predicted proteins | sample MGYA00241061_ERZ501438 | MGnify/ENA primary metagenome ERZ501438 (study PRJEB25962, sample SAMEA2042580) | human gut metagenome | biome: human gut; feature: human-associated habitat; material: faeces...
GGGGGCAGTCACACGTCTAAGGCGTAGCTCGGATGACAAGTTTAATTGGAAGAACTCTTTTATTTGCTTGATTCCCAGCTCGGTCTGTTTGAGGTCGAGTAGTGGTTTATAGTTCTTAGGTTTTATCAAGTAACTCATAGGTTTGTTAAATGTTAATTGTCGGCAAAGATAGGAATAAAAATGATATATGTATTGAGATTTCTCTAAAAGATTGTCAAATTGATAAAGTATGTGCTATAAAGCATTTCAAAATAACAGAGTGTTAACAGGTGTGGGTACCTTAATAACTATAAAAAAAGAAGAATCATTAGGAAGATGAGAAGATTTTTTATACTTTTGTCCTCGCATAAAAAGAATGGCCCCGTAGCTTAGTGAATAGAGCGTCAGATTCCGGTTCTGAAGGTCGTGCGTTTGAATCGCACCGGGGTCACATGGATATCCCTTGATAATCAGTAGATTATTGAGGGATTTTTGCATTTAGTGGTGTTGTTGTTAAGCGCTGATAGTGTTACATATTGCATAAAAAATAAGAATTAGTTATTAAAATAAGGTAAAGCGGCAAGTTATTTCGATAATTGTATGTTCTGTAGTGAAGAAATAGTGGAATGTGAATTATAGAGAGTGGTTATTGTAAAATTCGGATAAAACGTTTTATTCGGATCATTCAATATCTATAAGTTTACGTTTGGTTATATTGATTTTGAGAAATAATTTTGTATGGCAACAGTAAAAGTAAAATTCCGTGCATCTTCCGTCGCTACGAAAGAAGGTACACTTTTCTATCAAGTGATTCATAAGCGTATAGTAAGACAAATACATACCGGATACAAGTTGTTTCCTGCGGAATGGGACGCGGTACATTCGGAGGTTGTCCTGTCTTCGGTAACTAGTGAAAGTCGGAGAGATTACTTGCTTTCTTTGAAAAATTCTCTGTTGGAGGATGGTGTAAGGCTGAAGAATATTATTACCCGTCTTGAGCGTTCAGGCATTGCTTATACTTCAGATAGTTTGGTGGAACTTTATTGTGCATCCACAGAGCATAGTGGTTTCATATCCTTTACTCTTCATCTTATCAAGGAGTTAAATCAAATTGGCAAACACCGTACCACTGAAACTTATATGACTACATTAAACAGCTTCGTACGTTTCCGGAAAGGGAAAGATGTCTTGCTGGAAGAAGTTGATTCCAGTTTGATGATGAAATATGAGAGTTATTTGAAGTCTACCGGTATTTGTCCGAATACCACCTCTTATTATATGCGGAATCTTCGGGCTATTTATAATCGTGCTGTGGAGAAGGGCTTGACGGTTCAGCGAAGTCCTTTTAAATATGTTTATACAGGGATAGACAAGACGGTCAAACGTGCTATTCCGTTAGAGGAGATTCGCCGTTTAAAGGAACTTGATCTGACAAAGAGTCCTTCTCTAGCTTATGCGAGAGATATTTTCATGTTTTCATTTTATACCCGTGGTATGTCATTCATTGATATGGCTTTTTTGAGAAAGAAAGATTTGCAGAACGGAATTCTTTCTTATCGCCGGCAGAAGACGGGGCAACAATTATTTATCAAATGGGAGAAGCCAATGCAAGAAATAATTGACAGGTATGATACTCAGGGGAGCCCTTACCTGCTACCTATTATACGAGATATGGAGGTAGACGGAAGGAAACAGTACAAGAAAACTGCCCATTTGGTGAATCAAAAACTGAAAAAACTTGGAATGCGGTTGGGGTTATCTATACCTTTAACTACGTATGTTGCCCGCCATGCCTGGGCTAGCATTGCCAAGAGTAAAAATATTTCCTTGTCTGTTATCAGTGAAGCTATGGGACACGACTCGGAGAACACTACCCGCATTTATCTCGCCTCATTGGATACTTCTTTGGTAGATAAGGCAAATAGTCTTATTCTTAAATCATTGTAGAGATAAGATAATCTACCATATAGCCATGAAACTGTAAATCGGAAATATGTATCAAAGGATATGTATGATTTGCTGTTACTTTTTTTGCACATTAAAACTTTCCTAAAGTAAGGATATAACAAAGTAAAACAGGATCCGGATACGATCTAATAGTCATTATACATCATTCTTAATTCTATAATGATATCGTGCTGGTTATTAAAGAGAAACTACAAGAAGGGATAATATTGATATAAGCTAAATTTGTTTAGCAAAATATAGTTCTCTCTATAAGAGAAATACTAACGGGCACAAAGGTACGTAATTTATTGGAAATAACAGCATAAAACAGATGTAATTTTGGGTAATTGCTTCTTCTAGAGAAGGATTTACTTAACAAATGTTTAATTATCATTAATTATATAATGATTGTAATTGTCTGATATCTAAGTTGTTAAATTAAAACTTACACCCTGTTATTTATCTTATAGAGAGAAATAAGAAGTAAGGTTGTAAATAGACCTTGAATGCATCTTGTATGGTGAAGATGAAACAGTTTGATAATAACGGGGAGGAATCTCTTATTTTTTTAGAATTTGATTGTAACTGCTTGATATATAGTTCTATATATGATCGGGCAGGACTAGGATAATTGTCTTGAGGTTTTATGGCGCTCCTGAAGAATGAACAACGGATGCATTGGTATGTAATGCGTGACCTCAAACGTCCCAATGCTAAATTGCCTGCTTATAAACAGCTCAGTGATGAACATCTAGAAGTATTTACTCCTATGCAATGGCGGTTAAAGTTGAAAAATGGCAAACGAATCCGTGAAGAAGTACCGTTTATGCAGGACCTGCTTTTTATCCACGATACAAGAGAAGTTCTAGATCTGTTTGTTCGTAAAATACCGACCCTTCAATATCGTTACCAGAAAGGTGGCGGCTATTGTCAGCCTATGATGGTTGCCGATTTGGATATGGAGCGTTTTATACGTGCTGTCCGAGGTTCGGAAAATCCTAAATATTATTTACCTGAAGAGATAAGCGATACAATGTATGGTCGTATGATCCGTATTATTGGAGGTCCTTTTGAAGGTTATGAAGGCCGTCTGCTTACTACCCGTGGCTCTAAGGTCAAACGTCTTCTTGTCGAACTGCCTAATTTCTTTTCGGTGGGTGTAGAAGTAAATCCTGATTTGATAGAAATAATATAATTATGTACGATTTATACTATTATTCTAGTTGCTTATAATCAGCGTTGTAATAATATATGATAATTAATTGGGGGGATTTAAATTATGAAACACGCATTTGACCGTTTTATTCATTATTTACAGAAAAACTACTTTAGCTATTGGGTTGTATTGGGAATCGATACATTCATAGCTTTACTGTGTACTTGGGTGTCATTTATTGGCATTCATTATATTACGGAAACTTCCAAAGAAATAGTTTCACTTTTCCATATCTTGGCGGTTTCAGTTATATCGAGTGTTTTGGGGGCTACTCTATTTCATACTTATCGTAATACGATTCGTTTTTCCCAGTTGAAGGAATTATGGAGGTTGGCGGGAAGTGTGCTCATAAAGGCTGTCTGCATAGCCATTGTCATTTGGTTTCTCCTGCCACAGACGGGATTACATAACAGTCAGAAAATAATTTTTGTACTGTTTGATGCTATGCTTACTTTTATTGTCATGGTTGGGTTTCGTATACAGTTGATTATTGTTTATGAATTCTTGCTGAATGTACTGAATAAAAAGAATATGCGTATTCTGATTTATGGCATTGATGATAAGAGTGTGGCATTGAAAGTCCGGTTACTGAACAGTTCTCATTATAAAGTTGTAGGCTTTTGTATTTACGGAACAGGTAATTCTATTCGGCGTGTGGCTGATCTTCCTGTTTATTCTTTTAAAGATGAAGATTGCTTCAATAAACTGATTCGTAAGAAATGTATCGGAGGCATCTTGTTTGCCCGCTATGAGAATACCCGTGAAGAGGAAGGACGTTTGCTTCAGTATTGTAAAAGAAATGGGTTGAAAACATTGATAGCTCCGAGTATTAGTGAGGCTGACGAAAACGGAAGTTTCCACCAGTGGGTACGTCCTATCAAGATTGAGGATTTGCTGGGTCGCTCAGAAATTCATATTAATATGGAGGAGGTGATGACTGAGTTTTGTGGCAAGGTTGTGTTGGTGACAGGAGCTGCCGGTAGTATTGGTAGCGAGCTTTGCCGGCAATTGGCTCAGATGAATATCAAGAAACTGATCATGTTTGACTCTGCCGAGTCACCTCTGCATAATGTCCGTCTGGAATTTGAGAAGAATTATCCCGGTCTTGATTTTGTTCCTGTCATTGGAGATGTCCGCGTGAAAGAGCGTCTTCGTATGGTGTTCGATATCTATCACCCTCAGGTAATCTTCCATGCTGCTGCTTATAAGCATGTTCCGTTAATGGAGGAAAATCCCTGTGAAGCTGTGCTGGTCAATGTGGTCGGTTCGCGTCAGGTTGCTGATATGGCTGTGGAATACGGAGCTGAGAAAATGATCATGGTTTCTACCGATAAGGCGGTGAATCCGACCAATGTAATGGGCTGCTCGAAACGTTTGGCAGAAATCTATGTACAGAGTCTGGGATGTGCTATTCGTGAGGGAAAAGTGAAAGGTCATACCAAATTTATCACTACCCGCTTTGGAAATGTCTTGGGTAGTAACGGCTCTGTAATTCCCCGTTTTAAGGAACAAATCGAGAATGGTGGTCCTGTCACAGTGACTCATCCCGATATCATCCGTTTCTTTATGACTATTCCCGAAGCTTGTCGCCTGGTAATGGAGGCTGCCACTATGGGTGAAGGCAATGAGATTTTTGTCTTTGAGATGGGCAAGGCTGTGAAGATTGTTGATTTGGCTACCCGTATGATCGAACTGGCCGGTTATCGTCCGGGTGAAGATATTGAAATAAAGTTTACGGGATTACGTCCGGGTGAGAAACTTTATGAGGAAGTCCTGAGTGATAAGGAGAATACGATTCCTACTGAAAATAAGAAAATTATGATAGCTAAGGTACGTCATTATGAATATGCTGATATTCTTGACACTTATGCGGAGTTTGAGAAGTTGTCGCGTACAGTAAAGATCATGGATACGGTGAGGTTGATGAAGAAAGTAGTACCGGAGTTTAAATCCAAGAATTCACCAAAATTTGAGAAGTTAGATAATGAATAATAAATTTAATAATTTTATGAATAAATCATTTTATATGTGTATGAGTGTATAAGGTATGGTGCACAATGTGTTTGTTTGCCTGATTGCGATATTTGTTTACTTCCTGCCAGGCATATAAAAAACTTTATTTGCAGGATGTGGAGGTTGTAAAACAGACAACTTGATAGGACAATTTGTATGACGCCAAGATTATACCTAAGGACCTGTTTAACTTTTGTTATTTTATGTGCTAGTCTGGAATTGCTAGTTCCGTTCAATCTGATAGTGGTTAGTCCTGCCAGTGTAGTTGTCAGTAGTTCGCAGTTGACTACCTAGTTGGTTCTGCAGTCTTGTCTGGTAGATAATGATGAAGTCAGTTTAGATTCACGGATCAGTTATGGTAGCTACTGCTTACCAAAAGAGACTAAACAATTACTAATTATCAGGATATTACGCATATTATGTAAGTCTAACGAATAAAGCATTATAATCATTTATTAAAGTCAGATTTTGGAAATCTATAAATTTTTATTTACAATTTATTTTACCCTATTTTTTAATCACTATTTGTTTCTCATAGGGAAGAAGACATAATTCTTCGAGGATCGTTACCTCAGTGAAACACAATCAAACATTAAAATTTCATATTATGAGTATCTTCAAAGACAAGACCTTGATGATTACCGGTGGTACCGGTAGCTTTGGTAATGCAGTGTTGAATCGTTTCTTGAAAACTGATATTGGCGAGATCCGTATTTTCTCTCGTGACGAGAAGAAACAAGATGATATGCGTCATGAGTATCAAGTGAAATATCCTGAATTCGCTCACAAAATCAAGTTCTTTATTGGCGATGTCCGTAATCTCCAATCATGCCGTAATGCAATGCCTAATGTTGATTACATTTTCCATGCTGCAGCTCTGAAACAGGTTCCTTCATGTGAGTTCTTCCCAATGGAGGCCGTAAAGACCAATGTTATTGGAACTGATAATGTACTTACTGCAGCTATTGAGGCAAAGGTTGGTGCTGTAATTTGCTTGAGCACAGATAAAGCAGCATACCCAATCAACGCTATGGGTATTACCAAGGCTATTGAGGAGAAGATTGCTGTTGCTAAGTCTCGTTACTCTGGTGATACTAAGATTTGCTGTACACGATACGGAAATGTGATGTGCTCTCGTGGCTCAGTAATTCCCTTGTGGATTGATCAGATTCGTAATGGTAATCCAATCACATTGACGGAGCCTTCAATGACTCGTTTTATTATGTCTTTAGAAGAGGCTGTTGATCTCGTGATCTTCGCTTTCGAGCATGGTCAAAATGGTGATATCCTTGTTCAGAAGGCTCCAGCTTGTACTATTCAGACACAGGCAGAAGCTGTTTGCGAGCTCTTCGGTGGCAAGAAAGAAGAAATCAAGGTCATCGGTATCCGTCATGGAGAAAAGATGTATGAAACCCTGCTTACTAATGAAGAATGTGCCAAGGCAGAGGATATGGGCGATTTTTATCGTGTTCCAGCTGATAACCGTGGTTTGAATTACGACAAGTATTTTAAGGAAGGGGAGACTGAGCGTAACAAACTTACTGAGTTCAATTCTAACAATACTCGTATTTTGACAGTTGAAGAGACTAAAGACAAGATAGCAGCTCTCGAATATATTCAAAAGGAACTTTCTGGAGAAGGTAATTTCATTCAGTAAGTCTCGAAATTAGTTAGTCTCTGGTAATTTATAGTTTCTCAAATAATTGTATTTATGTTAGATTAACAGTTAGACAGTAACTAAAATTCGTGATTCAATTTTGTTTTCTAAATAAAATATATAGAATAATATTTAACGTAATATGAAGACAGTCATGTTAGTTTTTGGCACTCGTCCAGAGGCCATTAAAATGTGTCCGCTAGTTAAGGAGTTCCAGAAATATCCAGATGAATTCAAGACAATAGTTTGTGTAACAGGTCAGCACCGTGAAATGCTCGATCAGGTACTTACTATCTTTGACGTACAGCCAGATTTCGATCTTAATATCATGAAGCAAGGTCAGGATTTGACGGACGTTACTGCTCGTGTTCTCACAGGTCTACGTGATGTGTTCAAGGAATGTCGTCCAAATGTTGTTCTCGTTCATGGCGATACTACAACTTCTGTAGCAGGTGCACTTGCTGCATTCTATGCACAAATTCCTGTTGGCCATGTTGAGGCAGGCCTTCGCACTCACAACCTTTATTCTCCATGGCCAGAAGAAATGAATCGTCAGGTCACTGGTCGTATTGCAAACTTTAACTTTGCACCAACACCTCTTTCAGAAAAGAATTTGAATGAAGAGAATGTTCAGGGTGAGATTTTCGTAACTGGTAATACAGTTATTGATGCTCTACATATGGTGGTTGAAAAACTTAAGACCGATGATGCACTTCGCGCAGAACAGGAGGGGGTTCTTCTCAAGGCGGGTTATGATGTTAGTCGTCTTTCTAATAACAAGAAGCTCGTCTTGATCACAGGTCACAGACGTGAGAATTTTGGTGATGGATTCATCCGTATGGTATCTGCCATGAAGGATCTTTCAGAGAAGTATCCAGAGGTTGATTTTGTTTACCCAATGCATTTGAATCCAAACGTACGCAAGCCAATTCATGAAGTATTTGGTGAAGATCTTACTCGTCCGAACTTTTTTTTCATTGAGCCTTTGCAGTACCTTGAGTTCGTTCATCTTATGAGCAAAGCTAATATCGTTCTTACAGATTCAGGTGGTATCCAGGAAGAGGCTCCTGGACTTGGTAAGCCAGTACTTGTAATGCGTGACACTACGGAGCGTCCAGAGGCTTTAGCAAGTGGTACCGTTCATCTTGTTGGAACCGATTACGACAAGATTGTGAATGAGGTTAGTACTCTTCTTGATGATGCAGTTGCTTATGATAAGATGAGCAAAGCTGTGAATCCTTATGGTGATGGCAAGGCCTGCTCGCGTATCGTTGCGGCTCTCAATGGTGAAACCCCTATTCCATACGGTAAGTAAAAATAAAAATTTTAAAAGCATAAAACAAATGATTAATGTTGTAGGTTTAGGCTATATTGGCCTTCCAACCGCCCTGATGATGGCATCTCATGGCGTAGAAGTAATCGGTACCGATTACAACAAGGAATTGGTTGACACGCTCAACCAAGGTAAGACAACTTTTAAGGAGGATGGTCTTGATGAACTTTTCAATGAAGCTGTAAAAGCAGGCATTAAGTTCACTACTGAGTATCAAAAGACTGATATGTACATTGTGTCTGTACCTACTCCTTACGATAAGTTTTCAAAAAAGGTTGATGCATGCTATGTTGTATCAGCCGTTAAGGAAGTAATGAAAGTTTGCCCTAAGGGTGCAACAGTCGTTATTGAGTCAACAGTTTCTCCGGGTACTATCGATAAGTTCGTCCGCCCTGTAATCGAGGAGAATGGCTTCATAATTGGTAAGGATCTCAATCTTGTTCATGCACCTGAACGTATTATCCCTGGTAATATGGTTTTCGAATTGCTCCACAATAACCGCACTATTGGTGCAGATTCTCGCGAGATTGGTGAGAAGGTAAAGGGATACTATGCTTCTTTCTGTCAAGGTGACATTGTTGTTACCGATATCCGTACAGCTGAGATGACAAAGGTTGTTGAGAATACATTCCGTGCTGTCAACATTGCTTTCGCTAATGAGCTTTCTCGTATCTGTCGTCATGACAACATGGATGTTTACGAGATCATCAAGATCTGTAATATGCACCCACGTGTGAACATTCTCCAGCCGGGTCCTGGTGTAGGTGGTCACTGTATCTCTGTTGACCCTTGGTTTCTCGTTGGTGACTATCCACAACTCGCTAAGGTTATCGATGAGTCAATGAAGACAAACGACAGCCAGCCTACATTCGTTCTTGAGCGTATCTACGAGATTATGGAGGAGAACAATATCATGGATAATCGTCGTGTTGGTCTCTATGGTTTGACATACAAGGAGAATGTTGACGACTTCCGTGAGTCTCCTACACTTCAAATGCTTGATATTCAGCAGAGGCATTTGGCTCGCCCACTGAAGTGTTACGATCCATTCCTTGAGAATCACAAGATAACTGAGAATCAGTTCTTTGATTTTGATGAGTTTCTGGAGGATATTGATATGGTTGTTGTGATGGTTAAACACGATCATATCAAGCAGAATTGGGATAAACTTAAGGGAAAGGTGGTATTGGATTGCTTCAATATCTGTCCACTTGAAGGTGTTTATCATATTTAAGAAGATAAGGCAAGCGCGTGCACAGGTGGACGTTGTCAGAGTTCGATACTCTCACGCGCTACAAATGCGTAGAAGCAATAGTTTTATAATGAGAAATTTTATCAGAAAGTATTTTAACAAAAGTGATCAGAGAACTAATGTGATTAAGAAGAATATTGTAATATCCTTCATTTATAAAATGTTATCAATTGCTTTATCTCTTGCTATAGTTCCTGTTACAGTAAATTATGTCAATGGAGAACAGTATGGCATATGGCTTACGATAAGTTCAATTGTTGCTTGGATTGGGTATTTTGATTTGGGGCTTGGACATGGTTTAAGAAATAAATATGCAGTTGCTAAAGCAAGAGGAAATGTAAAGTTGATAAAGCAACTGATAAGTACAACGTATATTCTATTTGTGGCTATCTTTGCTATCATTTTTTTAGTTTTTTCTATTGCAAATAGGTACATTGATTGGTGTTCTTTTTTGAAAATTACGCAACTAGACAATTCGGCACTCAGAACAATCATGTTTGCATTGGTTGGTTTTTTCTGCTTGAATATGGTCTTTAAAATATTAAATTCACTTTTATTAGCTGACCAAAGAACTGGATACGCATCTGGAATCACTGTTATTGAACAATTTTGTTCGTTATTGATAATTCTTATCATTTCAAACACCCTGGAAGCTAATTTGTTTAATTTGGTTTTTACCTATTCTTGTGTACCATGCTTTGTTCTTTTAGCTCTCTCGTTATATCATTTTCTTTCAAAGAATGGTTTTTTTCGCCAATATCGTCCTAGCTTGAAATTAGTCAACCCCTCTCTCTGTTCAGGATTATTGACTTTAGGTGGTAAGTTCTTTGTTATTCAAGTTTCTTTGGTTTTTATTTTTCAGAGTGTAAATATCATTCTTTCAAGAAATTGTGGTCAATTGGCAGTCACTCAATATAATTTGTCTTATAAATATTTTCAGATTCTTTATATGATTTCTGTTATTTTGATGACGCCATATTGGTCTGCATTTACTGATGCTTATGCAAAAAAAGATTTTGAATGGATGAAAAAATCATATACTAGAATATTGCGAATCTCCCTCTTGTTTATACCTGCATACATAGTGATGCTTCTTTTAGCACCCCTATTTTTTGAACTGTGGATTGGAAAGCAAGTTGAAATCCCATTTTTTCTTAATGTCACTATGGGTATTTACATTCTTGCTCAAACATATTGTGGAGTCCAGATGTTTATTATTAATGGTATAGGTAAGGTTTTAATTCAGTTAATTGTGTATGTATCTTTTGCAATACTCTCTATACCATTAATGAATTTTCTTTCATTTGAGTATGGTTATCAAGGTATTTTATTTGTTCTGATATTAGTGTATTTAGTACAAGCCGTGTTCGGGAATTTGCAAATAAATAAAATAATTTCTCAAACCGCTAAAGGTATCTGGGTAAAATAGCTTTCTGTTATACCAAAGATTGTTTTAGTGTGTTCTATTCTATAATAGAAAATGATAAATACTAGTAAAATAAAACAAAATAAATTTGCATACTTGAAAATTTCCATATTGTTGTTCTCTCTTGCTATATTATCATATAACTATGCTGCGGATAAATTATATATGGATATTTATGTCAAAAGTATGAATGTTGTTTTATTTATTTTTGCTTATTCTGCCATTCTTCTTTTTTGGCGTAATAATGATGTTAGATGTGATGAGCAAAAAATGATACAATATTATTTTGTTTTTTCTCTACCCGCTTTGTTTATGTCCAATTTTCTCAGCATAGATTCTTATATGAGATATATAGCGTTGATTACGTTTTCTCCTTTAGGTTTTTATGCTGGAATAGAATTTGGAAGAATATGGGCAATTTCAAAAAAGAAAGATATTATAATAACACTAATGCTTGTTCCTTCTTTGTCAGTAAGTTATCTTATTCTTCAAAAGGGGGTAGCTGCAGTTATAGAGGACTCAAGTCGTGATTATGTATTTGGCTTTTTGATATTTGTACCGTTATTGTTGTATTATAAGAATAAACTTCTTTCTGTAATATTTTTAGTATTGTATCTGTATATTACTATTGTTTCTTTGAAACGAACTGGGGTTCTGTGTGTTAGTATTGTTGGACTCGGTTTTGCTTTACTAAGTTTTCAGATGAATGATGGTCGTTTTTTTAGAAGAGTTTTTACGCTAATTTTAGCATTGCTTTCCTTGGGTGTTCTCTATAAGCATATGCCATTTATTTCTGATCAGATAGATAGAATCATATACCGCTTTGAAAATTTTCAGGATAATAGTAATGATGTTCGTGATCTGATGTATAAACAAACGTTACGTCATTTTGAGAATTCTTCCTTATATAACCAGTTATTTGGTCATGGGTGTTTAGGCACATCTCGTATCTTCGATCATCCAACGCACAATGACTTTTTAGAAATTCTTTATGATTATGGTGCTATACCTCTACTGTTTTTTGTTTTATTTGTATGTAAATATTTTAAACGTTGTTTTATTACTCTATTGAATTCGCCAACGAATTCAATTCTATTATTTGTGATTATATCTAATTTTCTTATTATGTCCTTTGGTAGTTGTATGATTACAACACCTTATACTGTTTTTTCTAATATGCTTGTATTAGGTTTCTCTATAGGATGCTTTGCCAATGAGATTAATCAATCACAATATGTAAATTGATAACATTTTTGGGGTAACACTGTTTTTATACTATTACAAACATGAATAATATTGATAATTTTCCCAGAGTTCTTCTTTTTGGTCATGATTTTAATGATAAAACAGGGATGGGTATTACGTTGACTAATCTTTTTGCTAATTGGCCATCTGAAAATATTGCTGTTTTTTCGAATGGTATTGATTATGAGACCATAAAAAAAATAAGGCCATGTGATGTTTGTATTGGTACTCCTCGAAAGACTTATCCTATTAGGAATAATGAATCCTTTAAAAGTAAGATACGAAATTATATTCGTAATATATATGTTCGTTTAGGAATTAATGAATTAAAATATAAACCTTCCTTTTTAGAGGAAGACTTACAACAGGTTAGAGCATTCAATCCTGAGATAATTTTTACTGCTTTAGGTAGTATAGAATCCATGGAAAGAACTAAGCTGCTGATGAGTAAATTTCCGGAGTCTAATTTAGTGATATATATAGTTGATGATTGGGTAAATACCCGATGCAAAGAAAAATATTTCTCAGCTTATTGGACACAGCGTTTTGATAAGTCTTTTAGAGATTTACTTCAACTATCTAGTGGAAATCTTTCGATATGTTCTTCTATGTCTGAGTCATATTTGAAACAATATGGTAAGTATTTTGTTCCATTCCACAATCCAGTAGATATAGATTATTGGAATTCTCTTGATACAGTATCAAAATATTCTAATGATATCAAGTCTATTTTGTATTTAGGAAAAATCAACAAAGATACAAAACCATGCATTCTTGATTTGGCTCAGGTTGTAGATGAATTAAATAAGGAAGGTTATAATTATGTTTTTGATGTTTATTCACCTGATTCTAGGGCTAATGTTAATCTACTTTCTCAATATGATGGTTGTAATTTAGAAGATGCGATAAGTCATGAGTTCGTTCCATCTCTGATGAAAGGGTATAATTCTCTTTTTTTACCGTTAGGTTTTAGTGATGAATCTAGACGGTATGTTAGATTGTCTATGCCAACAAAACTTTCTGAATATCTTGCATCTGGTAAACCCACAATTTTGTATTGCCCAGAAGAGATTGCATTAGCAAAATATGTTATTAGTAAACAGTGTGCTATTGTATGCACTGAAAATAATAGAGAAAAGCTTAAAGAGGCAGTTGTGTCACTTACTGATCAAAAGTATTATGACCAACAAGTTCAAATAGCCTTATCTGTTGCTAAGGAGCATGATTTCACTATTGTGCGAGAAAGATTCAAAAAGACTCTTTTATCTTTTGTAAAGTAATGAAGATAGGAAATTTAATATTAAAGGTTGAAAACAGACTAAGACTCTTTAAGGTTAAGTTACTTAGATATGTCCCTTTCAAAATATATTCTATGTTTGGATTGGGTGATATGTTATCTAAAGATGTTCTTATTGATAAGTTGGAGAGTTTTATTGGCAATACGATTAATAATGTTGTTCTAGAAACAAGGGATGCCGATATTATCATTTCACATGCTAATCAAGTTCTCAATCATGAATTTGATATTCTAGGCTCAGGTTTTGTGCGTGTTGAACCAATTAAATGGAATGTTGAATTTAAAACAGGTTTTCATTGGTCTAATTCTCAATATTATCAAGATATACGAAATACAACACCTCCTGGTTCTGATATTAAGTTCCCTTGGGAGTTGAGTAGATGCCATCACCTGCTATGGGTTGGGGAGGCTTATCAAATTACCAAGGATGAGAAATACGCCAAGGAAGTTGTTGATGAACTGAATGACTGGATTGACAATAATCCTCTAATGTACACAGTCAACTGGACTTGTGCAATGGAGGTGGCAATACGGGCTGTCAACTGGATTTATGCTTTGACTTTTATTAAGGATTCGCAATACTTTGATGACACTATTGCAAAAAAAATTTACCAATCCCTCTATCAGCACGGTTTCTTCATATACAATAATTTAGAAAGGACTATCCCATATAGCAATAACCATTATATATCCGATGTTATAGGGCTGTTATATTTAGGAAAACTGTTCCATAATACAAGACGCGGAAGAAGGTGGTTTAGTTATGCAAAGAAGGCTTACTATAAAGAGGTAATGATTCAAGTACTTCCTTCTGGTGTGAATTATGAAAAAAGTGTATCTTATCATAGGTTGATGACGGAGCTTCTTGTTTATCCATATTATATGTTGGTGAGAACTGAAGAACAGGTTCCTATTGAGATTAAAGAAAGGCTTTCTATGATGATTGTGTATGTTTTATCATATACTAAGCCTAATGGCAAGTCTCCGATGATTGCTGATAATGATAATGGTCGTTTCTTACCATTTATACCGAGAGAATTCCAATGTCACGCATACCTTACCAAAGAGAATAGCTTGGAATCAAAAATTGTGTCTATTGGGTGTGATTCCATTATTCCAAAGGTTAAAGCTTTATCAAGCCAGTTTTATCAAGACGCAAATGTTTCTATTTTGAGGAAGGATGACCAGTATTTGTTCATTAGTTCAAGCTCAAGATGGAAATTTGATACGAATACATCAAGGTATGTAGGTACTCATCTTCATAATGATCTGCTTTCTTTTGTATATTCCTATGGCGAATGTGATCTTATTGTTGATGCGGGAGCGTATTGCTATACTTCAAATTTGAAATGCAGAAATGAGTTCCGTTCAACTAAGAAACATAATACGGTAATGATTGACGGAGAAGAGCAGAATCTTCTTGCTTACGATAATGCGTTCGGTATGAAGTATAACTCAGACGTAAAGTCATTATCTTATTCAAATAATCATGATACAGAAATTTGTGAAGGGAGCTATACAACCATCGCAGAAAAAACAAATCACAATAGAAGGTTTGAACTGACTGGCTTGGAATTGACTATTATTGATCATATATCCAAAGAAGGGTCGAATCATAACGCGTATGCTTCATTCCATTTTGACGAAAAGGTTACTGTTCGTCCTGTAGAAGGAGGCTTTCAGTTGGAAGCTGATGGATACATATTCAAGATGTCGGTCACTGGTCCTGAAGGATTAGAATGCAAGATTATTGATGATACTATCTCTCCATCCTATGGTGTTCTCAAGAAATCGAAGACCCTTGCGATAAATTGGATTTTTGATTCGAAATCTGAAATTATAACAAAAGTTGAAAAGCTGTGAATCTGAAATCAATAGTGATGAAGTTGTACTTCAAGTTCGAATAGAATAAATTTGAGAACAGGCTGAAGTACCTAGATACAATAGAAAATTTCGTAGAACATGGAAAAGTTTGTAAGTACTTCTTACCATTGATAATCAATGAATTAAATAGGTTAGATTTATAATATGGATAAGAATAAGAATAAGCATTATAAGGTTGCACTTGTGCTGTACACTCATGGCTTGGACTATGACGATCGTATTCGAAAGGAGATTCTTTCTATACAAAAGTTGTATTCCAATGTCTCATTTAAGATTTTTGCTGTAGAACCGAAGAATAGAGAAGAAGATGGAACTTCTTCTTATGGCGTTCCTTATAGGGTTCCTTATTTGAAATCTAGGGATAAATATGCTGGCGGAACACATATTTTAGCTAAGGCTTGGGACTTTTACAAGACCATAAAGTCTGATCTCAACTCATTCGATGCGGTATGGTGTGCTGACCCTGAGACATTTATTTTTGTCTTGATGTTACATGGAAAACCAATTGTTTGGGATCTCCATGAGTTACCACTTGTATTTATGGGGAATCCTATTAAGAGACAATTGTTTAGATATTTAGAAAGCAAATGTAATGTTATGATTCATGCTAATGAATCTAGATTAAAACATCTCGAGAAGATTGGAATGATTAGATTTCCTGATAAACAGTTTTTCTTGAGGAATTATCCACAATTTAATGAAATTGACGATCAATATGATGAATTATATCAAAGATTCATTGAATGGAAGGGTGATTCTAAATGTGCTTACCTCCAAGGATTGAATGATGATAAACGAGCAGCATATGAATCTGTTAAAGCTGTAATGTCTTATAATGGGCTAAAAGGTGTTGTCGTTGGTGGGTTTGAAGATGCTATCAAAAATCGTCTTGTTGATGAATTTGGTAATGAATCTATAGAAGAAAAAATATTCTTTACAGGAAGAATCAAACAGTTAAAAACTCCTCAATATATTCGTCAATGTCATCTTAGTCTTGTATTTTATAAGAATACTTCCCCAAATAATTGGTATTGTGAGCCTAACAGATTGTTCCAGAGTGTAAATAATGGTGTGCCTGTGCTTGTCGGTAACAATCCTCCATTAAAGTCCTTTATCAAAGAGAATAGCTTTGGAACTTTTGTTGAAACTGATGGTTCTGATGTTCAAAAGATTGTTGAGGGTATTGACTATATCTGTGCAAACTATGAAATGTTCAATCAAATGAGAAGTTCATTTAGACTTTCTCTATGGGATAGTCAAGATAATACTATTGCAGAAATTGTTAATAGTTTTTTGAGGTAGATATATATGAAGCAAATAGTTTGTATAACAGGGCTAATATCTCAGCCTAGATTTGTCAAGCGAGTTCAAACTCTGCTTATGGCAGATTATGATGTTACTGTTTATGGTTATAGCAGAGATGGTTATAATGTTAATAATCTGCCTAAGTCAATTAAAGTAATCAATAAAGGTGTTCAAAAAGATGGAGGCGATTATCTTTCGAAATTTATTGGTGGCTATAAAGATGTAAAACAACTGACAGAGTCCTATAAAGGTAAGGATGTTGTTTTTTACTCATTTTCTTTTTTGACAGCTTTCTGGTTTTATCTAAGACGTGTTAATTATATTTATGAAATATCAGACATTCTTTATGGATACAAAAAAATGAGATTCATTGAGCCTTTTGTCAAGTTCTTAGATAAAAGAGTTATTGCAAAATCTGTTTTGACCATTATGACTTCTGAGGGTTTCAGAAAATATTTCTTTGGAGAAAAGAATTTGGCTAATGTTTTAGTTCAACCTAATAAAGTCAGTTCAAACATTCTGTTTGAGAAAAGGAATGTAAAGAGAATTGGTGATTCTGTTAATTTTTCATTTATTGGTGCTATCAGATATTTTGATACGATACTTAGATTTGCTAAAGTAATAGGAAAGAAGTTCCCTAATCATTATTTTCATTTCTGGGGAGATAGTTCTGTTAGCAGTACTTTTATGGAAGAATGTAAAGAGTATAAGAATGTAATATTTCACGGAAGATTTAGAAACCCGGAAGATTTGGATTCTATATACAGCCAGACCGACATTGTTGTGGCTTGTTATGAAAACTCCAACCTGAATGAAAGAATTGCAGAGCCCAACAAAATGTATGAAGCTATCCTCTTCTGTAAGCCTGTTGTTGTGCAGAAAAATACGTTTGTTGCAGATCGAGTTCAGAGTCTCAAGTGTGGCTATACAATAGATGCTTATAAAGATTCCGAAATAGAGAAGTTTGTGGCATCATTATCAAGGGATGAAATGGAATCAATTTCTAAGTCGGATTTGTCTTTCGACATAAAGACTCTTCTCGACAATCCGTATGTGATAATTGATAGATTACAAGAACTCTCATAGTTGTAAGATTTAAAAAAGATGCAAGGAAAGTATATCCGTAATTCAGTATTGTACATTTCTCCAGACTATTGGATAGTATCAAAGGGTTACACCTTATATAAATACTATCCAGAGAGGGGAAAACATGAGGTCTTTGCAAAGGTGAATGATCCGAAGAATGCGTTTAGAGCAAAGTTTGGGTTGACAGCAAGACTGTTTCGTTCTAAGATTCGTCACCTATATCACTTTCAAAATGACACTTGGATGTGTATTGGTGTGAAGGCACTCTTTAAACTTAACCCATCAATAAAATCCTTCGTAAAGTGTTGTTCTATTGAGAAGGGCTCGCGTCCCATGAATTTATGTCAGGCTAGTGACGGTACTATCTATTATGGTGAGTACTGTTTTAATCCTGATCGCAAAGAGATGCGCATCTTCCAGTCGAAAGACAATGGCGAGAGCTGGTCGGTGGTTTATACCTTCCGTGATGGTGAGATTAATCATATCCATGGAGTATTTCAGGACCTATACTCCAACAAGATATGGGTGGCAACGGGTGATGATGATACGGCTTGCATCTTTGGCTATACTGAGGATGGTTTCAAGACATTTGTTCGCAAATATCAAGGCACTCAACAGGTGCGTGTATGTCAACCGTTCTTCACTAAAGATGAGATAATTTTTGCAACCGATTCTCAATTCGAGCAGAATTATATCCGTTCCATTAATCGTGAGACTGGTGAGATAAAGAATTTGCAACCCATCCAAGGCTCTGGAATTTTTGGAGTGCAGATAGGTAATAAGATGCTGGTTTCAACAACAGTTGAGCCTTCGAAGGTGAATCTTGATCAGTTTTCTCATGTATGGATGTCTGAAGATGGTCACTCTTGGAATGAGATAGCTTCTTTCAAGAAGGATCTCCTTCCGATGAGGCTTTTCCAAATGGGTAGTATCTTGTTCCCAACTTATGAGGGTAATTCTGATTACATAGTTTTGAGAGGGCGAGCTCTGAAAGGGCTTGATGGTAAATCTTTAATAATTCAAACGAAATAAGATAAGAATGATTATACGAAAGGTGGAAGTAAATGAGAATAGGGCGTTAGCAAAACTTCATATGCAAGTTATGCCAGACTTCTTTTTAGCTTCTTTGGGCGAAGGCTTCCTAACTACATATTATAAAGTCGTATTAAGACATCCGGAGACAATTTGCTTACTTGCAGAAGATGAAAACAAGAATATTCTTGGATTTGTACTAGGTCGTGAGAAAGCGAAAGGGTATTTGAAACGGATTTTGAAAAGTTCGTTATTTACCTTTGTTATAGAGGGTATTAAACTGCTTTTTATTAAGCCGAAATCCCTTATTCGACTAGTTCGTAATCTCGACAAAATTTCCAAAGATTCATCTATATCTGACACTCAGAACTATGCAGAAATTGGATTGATAGGTGTTTCTCCAGAGTTGAAAGGGCAAGGGATTGGGCATAAGTTGTTTGAAGGATTTATTGGTATCCTGAAAGAAAGGAATGTAGCTAATCTATCATTAACAACTGATATGGATGATAATGAGCAGACCATCACCTCATATAAAGCATGGGGGTTCACTGTTATGTATGAATTCAAGACATATCCTGATAGAAGAATGCTTAGGCTTATTAAAGAGATATAATTATGAACATATTACTTGTCTCATATTTATTTTATCCAGAACCGATTGTGATGTCCACGATTGTTGAGGATCTAGCTTGCTACTTATCAGAAAAACATTCGGTTACAGTGCTTACTTCCCCCCCCTGCAGACCTTATGGTTTCAAGCTTCCTCAACAGACTGAAAAAACAGATTGGCCGTTCAAGAGGATTATCTTGGATTCCAAAATAAATCCGAAGTCAGAGTTCATTGGTCGTCTGAGAGAGAATTTTAGTTTTGGTGCTGCAGCTTCTTCATATATAAAAGGGCATCATTCAGAAATCGATGTGATTTATATGGATGTGTTCCCTTTGTTTTCGATGAAAAAAATTATTGCGACAGCTAACCAGTACAACATAGCAACTGTAAACCACATAGAGGACATATATCCGGAGCCATTCAAGCATAAAGTACCAATCTTTGGTCGACTAGTCTTTAAGATGTTACTACCTATTGATAAATGGATTATCAAGAATGCAACAACCTCTATTGTAATCGGTAAAAAAATCAAAGAATTTTTTATTAGTACAAGAAATGCAACCCCAAAAGATGTTGAAGTCGTTTACAATTGGCAGGATGAGAATAGGTATAGGATTGTTGATGAGCAATCTGTAGTAACCGGACCTTTCACGTTTATGTATGTCGGAAGTATTAGTGATGCTGCAAATCTTCACCACATACTTGATTGTTTTGTGAAAGCAGAGTTATCCAATTGCCAATTGGTTTTTGCTGGTAGTGGCTCAGAAAAGAGATCTTTGATGAATGAAGCTCAGATGAAAAGAGCATCCAATGTGAAGTTCATAGATGTAAATCCTGCAAATATCGGTTCTGTACAAGGTTCTGCAGATGTATTAATTCTCCCATTGAGACCTACTATTGCTTTACGTGCTGTTCCTTCAAAGTCTGCTGCCTATTTGTTTTCTAAAAAGCCTGTCTTAGCAAGTGTTGATGTTGACAGTGATGCTGCGGATATTGTGAATGAAGCCAAGTGTGGTTGGGTGGTTGCACCAGATGATAGCGTATCTTTGATTGAGAGAATGAGAGAGATCGCAAATATCAATAAAGATGTCCTTAATGAAATGGGCAGACGTGGATATGACTATTCACAAATGTATTTGACCAAGGAAGTTAATCTTAAAAAGTTGGCTGACACAGTCATCATATCATATTATAAAAAAAATGAACATACTTACGTTTGATATAGAAGATTGGTATAACCACGATGACTATTCTCGTGATTTTGTTTGGGAGAAGCATGAAGTCCGCATCTATGATGGGGTTGAAAAGATTCTTTCTGTACTCGAAGAACGAAAACTAAAGGGAACGTTTTTATGTGTTGGTTGGATCGCTGAACACCATCCAAAGGTAATTAAAGATATCGCTGAAAGTGGACATCACTTAGGCTGCCATTCTTATCAACACGAATTGGCAACAAGATTTACCCCAGCAGAGTTCAAAGAAGATACATATAAAGCTAAATGCTTGATTGAAGATGTATCAGGACAGTCTGTTGATGCTTTTAGGGTACCATCTTTCTCTATCACACGAGATAATCTGTGGACTTTTGACGTTTTGGCCGAACTTGGATTCAAATATGATAGTTCAGTCTTTCCAGCTCTCCACGAGTTTGGTGGAATTCCAGGCTTTAGTGCCGAGCCAACTATCTTGAAGACCCATAATGGAGAACTCAAAGAGTTTCCTATTTGTACCAGTAAAGTTTTAGGCCGGGAAATAATATACTCAGGTGGTGGATACTTTAGAGTCATGCCGTATTCACTCATTAAGAAATGGACCCAAAGTGATGATTACGTTTTGGCATATTTTCATCCTTCTGATTTTGACCCAGAACAGCCACAGATGTCACAGTTATCATTAATGAGGCAGTTCAAGAATAGAGTAGGTCTTAAAGGAGCTTATTCTAAGTATAAAAAATACATGAAAGACTTCGATTTCATTGATTTTCGAGAGGCTGATCGAAATATTGATTGGAGTAAAGCAAAAGTTGTAGATATTGATAGCATTTAATTATGAGTCAGAGAAAATTGAGTACAACCTATAGGTTGATGAGAGCACTGGGGTATAATTACTCAGAAGAGGAGTATGGACAAGTTAGTTTATGGCGTGTTATAAAACAATTTTTTTGTAACATCTACCATAAGCATCTTGTTAACACAATGGACTATGCCATATATGAACCATTCAATACTCGAAAGAGAAGAGCTAAGATTATGAAGAAACTTGGCTGTCATATGGGTAAAAATGTATATGTTGGAGACCATGTTGCAATCGATTTCAATCATGCAGATATGATTTATATTGGCGATAATGCCCATATAACCGACCAATGTCGCTTACTTTGTCACCAAAGAGATCTTAGGGGCTATTATTATGGTGATAATGCTGCAAATCTCCCGTATCGAACAGGAGAAATACATATTGGTAAAGGAGTGATGTTGGGAATGCAAACAATGGTGATGCCGGGAGTAACGATTGGCGACGGAGCTATTATCGGCGCCTACTCTTTGGTTACAAAAGACATCCCACCATATTCGATTGCAATAGGTAGACCTGCAAAGGTTATTAAAGAGGTACCGCATAGAGAGGAACCTGTGGGGGAAAGGTAACCTGTACTTCACTTTTATCAGTAATGGTAATGTTATTTCTTTTAATGATTAGTTTGTTGGTCATTTTATAGACGGTAAAACAAGAATAGAAAGGAGAACTGAGAATAAGTGTTATTAGAATGTTGATTGAATATATCTTCTCAGTGTTTTTTATCGAGTTGAAAAAGACTGATGATAAGTAATATAGGGGCCAAGGAGTATTGGAATCAGAAACAGTATGCTGCCAAACACATTATGGAAGAACGTAAGGCTTAAAATGGTGCCCTTATAGAATATGCTTCAAGGATTTTATCTGATAGGATGCATCTAGATGATAAGTTTTACGCTTGATTGGACAGAACGATTAGTCTTTTTCATGAATTGATGGAAACGCACACATGTCCATATTTATATTCTTGTTTTTCCATAGAAAACAAATAGCATCATTGGTAGATGTACGTTGAGTACAGTAGGCAAAAGATATTTATTTAATAGAGCATGGAATTTCTGAAAAAGTAATTCTAGGTGACAAAGGAGATGAACCATACAAAGCTGATGAAAGTGTTTTGAATTCTTCTGATGAATGTTTTGTTGTTGCTTCAAAGATATTCTTCAATGGTGATTATCGAGAACTACATTGTGTATGCGCTCTTCAATACAAGTTACTCGCAAATGGTTTTATTATTTAGAGTTCGGATTAATACCATTGCTTTATAGTCTACTATTGCTGATAGTGATGTTATGGATATTGTATTAGAGCAGTTTAGAGGTGTAGAGAATGTTATTTACAATGATTATTCTGCACAATCTCATGATTCGGAAGTTTGGTTAAAATCTCGTAGGGAAAGGAGGGGATAATAAATATGAAACGGATATTTGATATTGTAGCTAGTGGTATCGGGCTTATCTTGTTGAGTCCATTGTTTTTAATCTTGGCAGTTTGGATAAAATTGGATTCGAAAGGGGCTGTTTTCTATCGCCAAGTACGTGTTGGTAAAAACAACAAGGACTTCCGCATTTTTAAGTTCCGTTCCATGAGAGTAGGTGCAGATAAGGGTTCTTTAGTAACCATTGGTGGTCGTGATCCTCGTGTTACTAATAGCGGTTACTTCATCCGTAAGTACAAGTTTGACGAGCTTCCACAGCTCATCAATGTGTTTGTTGGTGACATGAGCCTTGTTGGTCCTCGTCCTGAGGTTCGTCACTATGTGAATTTTTGGACACCAGAGCAAATGCATGTATTAGATGTGCAACCTGGAATTACTGATCCTGCTAGCATCAAGTTTCGCAATGAGAACGAGTTAATGGAGAAAGCTGAAGACCCAGAGGACTACTACATTCATGTGATCATGCAGGATAAAATAAAGTTGTATCTGGAGTATGTTGAGAAACATTCATTCTGGTACGACATATCATTGATATTTAAGACTTTTAAGGTAATTGTTGCAGAACGATAGCCTTCTTATTTGATTAGATTAATCTGAATATAGACTGATTGACTTGTTAGTCAAAAGGAAATAAAAATCATTATGAAAAGAAAGTTAAGAAATGTACCTTTCAGCCCGCCTGATATGACAGAGGCTGAAGCGAATGAAGTACGTGACGCGATTCTCAGTGGATGGATAACAACTGGTCCTCGTACGAAACAGTTGGAGAAGAAGATTGCTGACTATGTTGGTGTTACTAATGCATCAGATGTACAGAAGACTCCAAATGTGGTTTGTCTGAATTCTGCTACAGCTGCCATGGAGATGGTACTCCATTTGTTGGGCGTTGGTCCTGGTGATGAGGTGATTGTTCCTGCATATACTTATACAGCTTCTGCATCTGTAGTTGCTCATGTTGGTGCTACTATCAAGATGGTGGATATCCAGAAGGATACCTTCGAGATGGATTACAATCAGCTGGCTGGAGCTATCACAGAGAAGACAAAGGTTGTTGTTCCTGTAGATCTCGCAGGTGTGGTTTGTGATTATGATCGTATTTTTGAGATTGTCGAATCTAAGAAAGATATTTTCAAGCCTGCTAACGAACTGCAGAAGAAGATTGGCCGTGTGGTAGTTGGTGCAGACTGTGCTCATGCATTTGGTTCTCAGCGTCATGGCAAGATGGCTGGTGCTATTGCAGACTTTTCTTCTTACTCTTTTCATGCTGTAAAGAACTTCACTACAGCTGAGGGGGGGGCCATTTGTTGGAATCTTTCTTTTGGTACTGAGAGGGTAGGCGTAAGTACTTCTAAATGGACAATAAACGGTTATACTGGTATCCCTGTAGTTGAGGGTGAGAACTGGAATGAGTATCTCTATCGTTTGACTCAGCTGTTCAGCCTGCACGGTCAGAATAAGGATGCCTTGGCTAAGACTAAGCTTGGTGCATGGGAATACGATATTATCGGTCCTTGGTATAAGTGCAACATGACTGATATTATGGCTGCTCTTGGGTTGGTCCAATTTGAGCGTTACCCACAGATGTTGGCTAAGCGTAGAAAGTTCATCGAGCGTTATGATGAAGCATTCAAGGAGCTGAACATTGCTCCACTCCACCACTATGGTGCTGATTGGGCTGGTTCTGGTCATCTTTATATAGTTCGCTTGTTAGGTAAGACTCGTGAGGAAGCTAATAAGGTGATTGAAAAGATGGCAGACAGAGGCATTGCATGTAACGTTCACTATATGCCACTACCAATGATGACAGCATACAAAAAACTTGGTTTCGATATCAAAAACTATCCAAACGCATTCGCTTTCTTCGAGAACGAGATAACTCTTCCTCTCAATACTCGTATGGATGAGGAAGATCTTGAATATGTAATCGAGAATTTTGTTGAAATCGTAAATGCTTTGTAAGTACTAATATGGATACCGGTACACAGGTGGAACAAATGTCTGTGGTTCGATATCATTACTTGCAATAAAAACAGACTACCAATGAATATTGATCAAGAATTAGTCAGTTCACTTATATCACAAGCAAATGCTTCGGACAGGTTTCGTGCAAGTTTCGATTTGCGAACAACTGTAAACGACTCATCTCAGCAAATATTGAATGCATTGCTACCTGGAACCCAAGTCCCAATTCACCGCCATCCAAATAGCAATGAGAATGTGATAGTCGTTTGTGGTAGTTTGGATGAAGTCATATATGAAGAATATGAGGAGTTCGATAGGTTGGTAGATGACCCTTGTATGATGGATGACCAAGATATTGTGAAGGTCTCAAAAATCAAAGAGGTTGAGCGTATTCATCTGGATCCAAAGGAAGGAATATATGGTTGCACAGTTCGGAAAGGCACATGGCATACCGTCGAGGTTTTCGAACCTTCCGTAATTTATGAAGGTAAGGATGGTAAGTATGGGGAAGATGGGAGTGAGACGTATATTGTATAAAAGCCGTTACTAATATATTGCAGTTAGAATTGCTAACTATTTTTTGTCTGTCAAATGATAATATTGTGACAATGCGTCTGTATGTTGAGTAAGAAGATATAGTCAAACGGTTTGGAAACTAATAGTGAAGAATAGAGTTAACTGTCAGCAAAGATGGAGCGTAAGCTTGCAGTTTAATACTGCCTGATGGTATTTATTAAGTAAATATTAAAAAGATATGAAGATACTTGTAACAGGAGCAAAGGGATTCGTAGGAAAGAACCTTTGTGCGCAACTTAAAAATATTAAGGATGGTAAGGTGCGATATTATGGCGATATTACTATCGAGGAAGTTTTTGAGTACGATTTGGATTCAACATTAGAAGAGTTGGATGCTTGGTGTAAAGATTGTGATTTCGTATTCAATCTTGCGGGTGTCAACCGTCCAAAAGATCCGGAAGAATTCATGAAAGGTAACTTTGGTTTTACTACCACATTGCTTAGCACTCTTAAGGCTCATAAAAATAACTGCCCAGTGATGATCAGTAGTTCTATTCAGGCTACCCTTGCAGGTCGCTTCGGAAATAGTGAGTATGGTCGTAGTAAGAAAGCTGGTGAGGAACTTATGTTCGAGTATGGCAGGGAGACAGGTGCTCAGGTGCTCGTCTATCGTTTCCCTAATCTATTTGGAAAATGGTGTCGTCCTAACTACAATTCTGCCGTTGCTACCTTCTGCAATAACATCGCCAACGATCTTCCAATACAGGTTAACGATTCTAATGTAGACATGGAACTTCTCTATGTCGATGATCTTGTTGACGAGATGATTGGTTCATTGAAGGGGGATAGCCATCGTTGTGAGTTTGATGGTGTTGAGACAGTACCAACTACCACTGGCCGTTATTGTTATGTGCCTAATACTCATAAAGTTAAGATAGGTAAAATTATTGATTTACTCTATCAGTTTGCTGAGATGCCTAAGACGCTGATGATTCCGGAGATACCAGCTAACTCATTCGCCAAGAAACTCTACTCAACCTATCTGAGTTATTTACCAAAAGAGAGGGCTATCTTTGATCTCAAAATGAATAGTGATGACCGTGGCTCATTCACAGAATTGGTTCACACATTGAATTGTGGTCAGGTCAGCATCAATATCTCTAAGCCTGGAATTACCAAAGGTCAGCATTGGCATCATACCAAGTGGGAACAGTTTATTGTTGTTAGCGGTCATGGTTTAATTCAGCTTCGCAATGAGAATGATCCAGATGCAGAGATTTTGAATTACGAGGTAAGTGGTGACCACATTCAGAGCGTCATCATGCTCCCAGGCTATACACACAATATCATCAATCTTTCAGATACAGAGAATTTGGTAACTGTGATGTATTGCAATGAGATATTTGATCCTAATCATCCAGATACATTCTTTGATCCTGTTGATAATAAATAAAAATAAAATTCGAAATGGATATTAAACATTTTAAAGACAATGGGAAGTTAAAGCTTCTTATCATTGTAGGAACTCGTCCAGAGATCATTCGTCTGGCTGCTGTCATCAACAAGTGTCGTAAGTACTTTGATGTACTGTTGGCACATACAGGCCAAAACTATGATTATAACCTTAACGGTGTATTCTTTAAGGACCTTAAACTTGAAGATCCAGAAATCTACATGGAAGCTGTAGGTGACGATCTTGGTTCAACCATGGGTAATATTATTGACAAGAGCTATAAGGTAATGGTTGAGACTAAACCGGATGCAGTTCTTGTACTCGGTGATACTAATTCATGTCTTTCAGTTATTGGTGCAAAGCGTCTCCATATTCCTATCTTCCACATGGAAGCAGGTAACCGCTGTAAGGATGAGTGCCTGCCAGAGGAGACTAATCGTCGAATTGTGGATATTATTTCTGATGTTAACATGGCTTACTCAGAACATGCACGTCGTTATCTTGCTGATACTGGCCTTCCTAAGGAACGTACATACGTAACAGGTTCTCCAATGGCTGAGGTTCTGCATCAGAACCTTGCTGAGATTGAGACTTCAGACGTTCATCAGCGTCTAGGACTACAGAAGGGTAATTATATCCTTCTTTCTGCTCACCGTGAGGAGAACATTGATACAGAGAAGAACTTTACATCACTTTTCACTGCTATCAACAAGATGGCTGATAAATACAATATGCCAATCCTCTATAGTTGTCATCCTCGTTCACGCAAGCGTTTGGAGTCGACCGGTTTTCAACTCGATCCACGTGTAATTATGCATGAACCACTCGGCTTCCACGATTATAACTGCCTTCAAATGAATGCTTTCGCTGTTGTATCTGATTCAGGTACACTCCCAGAGGAGAGCAGTTTCTTCACTTCAGTTGGTCATCCTTTCCCTGCAATCTGCATCCGTACCTCAACTGAACGTCCTGAGTCACTTGACAAGGCTGGCTTCATCCTCAGTGGTATCGATGAAAAAGGGCTACTCCAGGCGGTTGATACAGCTGTTGAACTTGTAAAAGATGGAGACTTTGGTACACCAGTTCCTGTTTATACAGACGAGAATGTATCGACCAAAGTTGTGAAAATCATCCAGAGCTATGTTGGTGTAGTAAATAAGATGGTATGGCGTAAGTTCTAATCATTAACATTCAACACATATTAAGATATGGGACTTGCAGAATAAGTGACATCATGAAATACTTTCGTTATGTCTACTGTAAGCAGTCACTTTTGGCCATCTTGATTGTGATGATTATCTAAACTCTAGTTTCGTCACGAACTATTAAAACGTAGTGGGATCATGAGCAATAAAAAGAAAGAGGTTCTACGCCTCCAAAGTCCGTCTATTCTTAAATGAATATGGTGGTAGAATCGTAAGTACTCAATAGCTTTTTAGGATCTCTGTAATTAACCCTTGCCTTTGCACTACTGAACTAAAATTAAAAATTATGGCCAGTAATGAAGATTTTTCAGAAAGTCTTTGAGCCTATTAGAAGACAGGTGTTCCCAAGAGAGGATTTTCTATCGTCAATTTTTGTCAGTAGTATGACATTGTTTATCCGCAGTTTGAATGTTGGTATAAGAGTCGTACAAAGGATTCAACCGAACTCGAACAAGTATGCATTGTCGATCAGGACGGGATGTCGGATGGAGCTTTTGCTTATCGGTCCCGCTTCTACAGATTTCATTTCGGTTCAAAATTCTTCTCTAACTACGTTTTAACTAATCAGTCTGTACCCAAGAGGGGGCATCAGTTCAACAGAACAATCTCACGTATCATCAACTCCTTACGTTGGTGGAGAAACTGGAGGTTATATGTTGGTGCTTAATGGTGGTATTGCTCAATGGCGTCACCAATATGCATTATAGAAAATACCGTTTGTTTGTAGAGGTCGAACTGTTGGGGAAGAATTCGTATAACGGAGATGCTTATACTTTTATATCCAAAGACTGGCCGGCACCTGAAATAATTCGTTTCAAGAACCATAAAAGGTATCTCTATGATATCCTTATGGAAAAGGATATAAGTTCATCCTGCCTGTCTGTGAAGGTGATAATGTGATCTATGAACTGAACTTCAAATACCTTGTTGCACTGTCTGAATGTTCTGTCGTGAGAATAATCGTAATTTAGAATTAATTATTTTTTTAAGTGCTTAATTTCTGCTACTTTGTTGACTATTTTTTGTTTTTTAATGACATGGATAAAAAAACTAGATAGTAGGGGATATTGCAATAAGATTCCATTATCTCAACACTTTGGAGATTGAATCCGGGCTTGAAGAAAATATGTCTGATATGGGACGTCAAGCCTTTATTGAAACGATAAACAATCTGAAGGAGAGCATTAATAATGCCAATCTTATGATTAATTCCATGCAGGTAATGATTAAGTTCCTTCAATCCCAATTTGATGTGGCCAATCGTAATGCCAAGAAAAGCCATCGATTGATAGAGTAATCACGTATGGTTTCAGTAATATACAAAAGAGGATCGAAAAGAAAGGCCGTGAGATAACTGATTTAAGAGATTTAAAACAACTGTCATAATAATAGGGCTCTGGACAAGGCCACTAGCGCCGATACAAGAAACCTGTATAGAAGAATCGTGAGGAAGAGAAGGAGGGAATGTGAGTGTACTTCCTGTACAGAAGGAAAATCGGCAGTTCTACAGATTGAGTGCAGGATAGATCTCACTAGGGTGAAGTCTGAATATCTGGATGTTCAAAGAGGGCCCTACACCCTCATAGATACCCTAAGGAGGTTGGAGGCAGTCATAGTCCGTAAAGGGGGAGTAAATAAACCTTCCGATAGCCGAATGTCAGATTACGAATAACGTTAATAGTGAATGAATGGCAGGAAAGAACAGTTAGAACATAGCGCTTTCTGTGACGAGTTAAGGATATGTGTATCAGAAAATTATCACTTCCCTAATAAGTATACCCAGTAATGAGATAAAATTTGTTCGCTATAAGATCAACCGAGCGTATTGGAGGAGTGGAAAAGATGTTTATCGACATAGTGGACACGAGGGATATGGATGAGCATACCGGAGGGAGAAAGAGGAAGGTGCAGGATGATCGGTAAGGATACCTTGTTCCTGTTTGTCCGATTACGATATAAAAGAATAAAACTTATTCGAGAATTCCAATAATATACCGTAGTGGCTGGGTGAAATGGGGATACCCAGTCTTGCGAAGAATTGTATAACCCCAGCAAGAAAGAAATATATGAAACGATTGAAACAATTATTCTATTGCGCATTGGTGATATTAATTTTTACCGGCTGTCAGTCTTATAAAAAAGTACCTTACCTTCAAGATGCTGAAGTTGTATTGTACAATACCCGAGATGCAGAACTTTATGATGCAAAGATCATGCCCAAGGACCTGCTGACGATAGTGGTGTCATGTACGAGTCCTGAATTGGTAGCACCTTTCAACTTGACAGTGGCCACACAGAACAATGCTGCTTTGAGTTATACAACTACTCAGCCAGTTCTTCAACAGTACCTAGTTGATAACGATGGTAATATCAACTTCCCCGTATTGGGTGAACTTCATGTTGGTGGCCTAACCAAGAAGGCAACCGAACAAATGATCGTTGAAAAACTGAAACCTTATATTACTGAAACTCCTATTGTAACAGTACGTATGGTAAATTATAAGATTTCTGTGATCGGAGAAGTTGCCCGTCCCGGTACATTCACGATTTCCAATGAAAAAGTGAATATCCTGGAAGCTTTGGCTATGGCAGGTGATATGACCGTATATGGTTTGCGTGATGATGTAAAACTAATACGGGAGAATGCTAATGGCAAGCAGGAAATAATTCCATTGGATCTGAATAAGGCTGAGACTATTCTTTCCCCTTATTACTATCTGCAGCAGAATGATATCATATACGTTACTCCGAATAAGGCGAAAGCACGAAACTCAGATATCGGAACTAGTACAAGCTTATGGTTCTCTGCTACTTCTATCCTTGTTTCTATTGCCAGCTTGTTGTTTAACATCTTGAAATAAAAAGAAAGAGTCATGAAAGAAGAAAATCAAAACGGGAAGGAACGCCAAATGGCTGAAGAACAAATAGATTTCCGGACATTGCTTTTTAAATATATTATTCATTGGCCTTGGTTTGTAGGGGCAGTGTTGCTCTGCTTTGTTGGTGCATGGTTTTATCTGCATTGGGCTACCCCCATTTATAATATTTCAGCCACCGTTCTAATAAAAGATGAGAAGAAGGGCGGAGGTTCGGGAGTTTCTTCGGAATTGGAGGATATGGGATTAAGTGGTCTGATGACTTCTTCTAAGAACATTGATAACGAGTTGGAAGTCCTACGCTCAAAAACGCTTGTAAAAGAAGTTGTTAATCAATTAAACCTATATATAACTTATAAAGACGAGGATGAGTTTCCGGCTAAAAGTTTATACAAGACATCTCCGGTACAAGTAAGTTTGACACCTCAGGAGGCTGAGACACTAAGTTCTCCGATGGTAGTGGAAATGATATTGCAGCCTAAAGGAAGTATAGATGTGAATGTGACTGTTGGTGAGAAAGGATATCAGAAGCATTTTGAGAAACTACCTGCTATCTTCCCGACTGATGAAGGTACATTGGCTTTCTTTCAAGATGTTGACTCGGTAACTTTGCAGGATGGCACGAAAGCTCCTCGGTTAGAGAAGAACGTACGTCATATAACTGCGACTATCAACAAACCGATGAGAGTGGCAAAGGGGTATTGCAGCAGCTTGTCTATTGCGCCAACCTCCAAGACTACTTCTGTGGCTGTGATATCATTAAAAAATTCCAGTTTGCAGTGTGGACAGGATTTTATCAACCAATTACTGGAGATGTATAATCGTAATACGAATAATGATAAAAACGAAATCGCCCAGAAGACTGCTGAGTTTATTGATGAACGTATTAGTATTATTTCAAAAGAACTGGGAAGTACAGAAGCGGATTTGGAAACCTTTAAGCGTGACGCTGGTATCACGGACTTGACGAGTGAAGCTCAGATAGCCTTAGCCGGTAATGCTGAATATGAAAAGAAGAGTGTGGAGAACCGTACTCAAATCAGTCTGGTGAATGACTTGCGTAAATACTTGAGAGGTAATGAATATGAAGTATTACCAAGTAATGTTGGTTTACAGGATGCTGCCTTGATTGGTGCAATTGAACGTTATAATGAAATGTTGGTGGAACGTAAACGTCTGCTACGTACATCAACAGAGAATAACCCGGCTATTGTGAATCTGGATACGAGTATCCGTGCTATGAAAGCTAATGTACAGGCTACTCTTGAAGGAACTTTGCAGGGGTTGATGATAACCAAGTCAAATCTGGACCGTGAGGCAAGCCGCTACTCTCGTCGTATCAGTAACGCTCCGGGGCAGGAACGTGCTTATGTAAGCATTGCCCGCCAGCAGGAAATTAAAGCAGGGTTGTATCTGATGTTGTTGCAGAAACGTGAAGAGAATGCAATTGCGTTAGCTGCTACTGCAAATAATGCGAAGATTATTGATGAAGCGATAGCTGATGATACTCCGGTATCTCCCAAACGCTCTATGATTTATTTAATTGCATTGGTGTTGGGTGTTGGGATTCCTGTTGGCATCATTTACCTGATTGAACTGACGAAATTCAAGATAGAAGGGCGTGCCGACGTAGAAAAACTGACGAGTGTTCCTATTATAGGTGATATTCCATTGACTGACGAAAAGAATGATAAGAATGGTTCTATTGCTGTCTTCGAGAACAAGAATAATCTGATGAGTGAAACCTTCCGTAATATTCGTACCAATCTTCAGTTTATGCTCGATAATGATCAGAAGGTTATCCTTGTAACCTCAACAGTCAGTGGAGAAGGAAAATCGTTTGTTTCGGCAAACCTGGCTATCAGTCTTTCTCTTTTGGGAAAGAAGGTCGTGATTGTCGGACTCGATATTCGCAAGCCGGGACTGAATAAAGTATTCCATCTCTCCAATAAAGAGAAAGGCATTACTCAGTATCTTTCCAATCCTGAAACGGATCTAATGGAACTTGTTCAACCTTCTGATGTCAATAAGAATCTGTTTGTTCTTCCGGGTGGTGCTGTGCCTCCTAATCCAACGGAGTTGTTAGCTCGTAACGGTCTGGATAAAGCCATAGAAATCTTGAAGCAAAACTTCGACTATGTGATAATGGATACTGCCCCTATCGGTATGGTAACCGATACTTTATTGGTAGGTCGTGTGGCTGACTTGTCAGTATACGTATGTCGTGCCGACTATACTCATAAAGCCGAATATACATTGATCAATGAGTTGGCTATTG
>ENA-OPAR01000287-OPAR01000287.1-human-gut-metagenome-genome-assembly--contig:-NODE-287-length-27276-cov-38.313398_pt1 | contig 27276 bp, 19 predicted proteins | sample MGYA00241061_ERZ501438 | MGnify/ENA primary metagenome ERZ501438 (study PRJEB25962, sample SAMEA2042580) | human gut metagenome | biome: human gut; feature: human-associated habitat; material: faeces...
GGCAAAGGGTATGGATGAAGCGTCTATCATGGATATGACGGGGCTGACGGCAGAGAAAATCAAATAAAATAACTTGATTACGCAAAATCAAGGTAATATCTTTGATTTTTTAAAAGAAAAATATTATCTTTGCATCAGATTTAATCAAACTATTCAAGTTTATGATAAAAAGTAATTACGGTCGCAAACCTGTCGCCCTGTAAGGGCAAAAGCTTTAAAATACCTGGCAGTATACAAAGCTTTTGCCCTTACAGGGCGCCTTGCTGATTGCTATTATACCCAGGGCGTTGCCCTGGGCTAGGAGCTTCTGCCCTTTCAGGGCGTGCTGCTTCTGGAGCTTCTGCCCTTTCAGGGCGTGCTGCTTGCGTTTATCCTGCGTGCTGCTTCTGGAACTTCTGCCCTTTACCTTTGCTTTACCCTTCGGCCAGCGATTTTCAATTCCCTTCGGCCGGTGACCGTTGGTCCAGGGCGTGTGGGCAAAACTTTCAGGGCGTGTGGGTAATTTCAACCGTACAGGTCGAAAAGTTTTAGAAAAAGTTATCAGATAGTATTGGGATAGCAAAATCTTTACTTTTTTACCTTTTTACTTTTTTACCTTTAAAAATCCTAGAAAACTCTTGCAGATATGAAAATAAAACCGTAACTTTGCGCTATAGAATTTTAAAACAGATGGTTATGAAGTACTTAGATCCCAAGGCAGACCTTACGTTCAAGAAGATATTCGGCAATCATCCTAAAAGACTGATCAGTCTTCTGAACGCCCTCCTGCCACTCAGCGAAGAAGAGCAGATACACGAGATAAAGTATCTGCCTACAGAACTTGTGCCTCAGCTCGAAGGGGGCAAGAACACCATAGTGGATGTACTCTGCACAGATGTCAGAGGCAGGAAGTTCTGCGTGGAAATGCAGATGGAATGGTCCGACGCATTCCAGCAGCGAGTACTGTTCAATGCATCCAAACTCTATGTGAGTCAGGCAAAAAAGGGAGGAAAATACAGCGAACTCCAACCCGTATATTCTCTCAACCTGATAAATGATATCTTTGCGCATGATACTCCGGATTTCATCCACAACTACCGCATCGTGCACGATAAGGACAGCAATAAGGTCATCGAAGGCTTGCATTTCACCTTCATAGAACTCCCTAAGTTCACTCCTCATTCCATCGCCGACAAGCGCATGATGGTCTTGTGGCTCCGTTTCCTCACAGAAATCAATTCCAATACGAAGGATATTCCTGCCGACCTGCTCAATGACCCGGAGATTGGAAAAGCCGTAGAAGATCTTGAAGTTTCCGGCTTTACAGATGCCGAACTCAGAGCCTATGACAAGTTTTGGGATTCGGTAAGTGTTGAAAGAACCCTTCTGGATGACAGATACCAGAAAGGAATGGAAGAAGGTATGGAAAAAGGCATAGAGAAAGGCATGGAGAAAGGCAGAGCTGAAGGCATAGAAGAAGGCATGAACCAGCGAAGCCTTGAAATTGCCAGGAAGATGCTGGCAAAGGGTATGGATGAAGCGTCTATCATGGATATGACGGGGCTGACGGTAGAGGAGATAAAGCTACTGAAAGCGGAGATGTAGATTTCGAATATCTCCATATAATCAAGGGTCTATACGCCACCTGTTCATCGTGGCATATAGGCCCTTGTTGTTTCACGTGAGGTGCAAAGTGTGCAAACGATTGCCTCTTTTTTATATCATTTCTTCTATATTCCTTGTTCGGTATTCTAAAAAGAAGTCTTATCTTTGCCAGCGAAAGTAAGTAACAAGATAAAAGATGATGGAAAACAAAAAGCGTGGTTATGCCTAGGCATAACCGCGCTTCGTTTTTTATTGTATTCTATATAAGATGTAGTCAGAACGAATGTCTCTTTCAGATGCTGGCTCCATCCAAGAGTTCCCGGTATTTAGCTACAGCATCCGAAATCTCGCTTATTTTGATGAATTCATCGGCAGAATGGGAGCGGGAGGACTCGCCAGGACCCAGTTTGAACGAAGGGAAGTGCATCAGAGCCTGGTCGCTCAACGTTGGACTGCCGAATGGCTTCATGCCCATGGCTACACATTTCCTGATAAGAGGATGCGCCGGGTCGATGCGGGATGACTTCAGACGGAAACTGTGGGCATTTACCTCGCTCTTCAGGTGCTGGCAGATAAACTCGTAAACCTCCTCGTTGTCGTAAAACTCGTTGGTGCGGATATCCACAAGCATCGTACACTTATCCGGAATCACATTGTGCTGGGTTCCGGCATTCACTACGGTAAGCGTCATCTTGGTAGGTCCCAGAAACTCGCTTACCTTCTCAAACTTATAGTCACGAATCCATCGCATATCATCCAATGCCTCGTAGATAGCGTTTACTCCCTCGTTGCGGGCAGCATGACCGCTTTTTCCGTGAGCAATCACATCCAGCACCATCAGTCCCTTTTCGGCAACAGCCGGGTTCATGCCGGTAGGTTCACCTACGATGGCAAGGTCGATATGCGGAAGCAAAGGCAGGGCACGGGTAATGCCATCCTTTCCCGACACCTCTTCTTCGGCAGATGCCAGATAGATAAGATTATACTGCTGAGGCTTTGCGGTCAGCATTCTGAATATCTGGAGGAGCGAACAGAGTCCGCCGCCGCAATCGTTGCTGCCCAAACCGTAAAGTATACCCTCTTCAACATCCGGTGAAAACGGGTTGCGTGTCCATGAAGCCACAGGCTTCACGGTATCGATGTGAGCGTTGAGCAGCAGGGTAGGTCGGCTCTCATCGTAATGAGGGTCGATAATCCAGATGTTGTTCGCCTCACGATGAGGTTCGAAACCATATTTGCGGATGGTCTGCTCCATGATGTCGGCAGCCTCCTTCTCGTTTCTGCTTACAGATGGGGTGGCGATGAGCTTTTTCAGCAAATCCACGGCATCGCTTACATATTCTTCTTGTGTCATCATAATCTCCCTATTCTTTGATTTTTCTGCAAAGATACGAAAAAAAGAGCAGATAAAGTGGAAAAAATATCTTTTTATTTTGTGTTCTTAACAAATTCTATTATCTTTGCATCAGAATATAAATATAAGCTTATGCAGATTAATAGTCATCTTTCGGTACTGGTACATGATCTCGCCAAGAAATGGGGAGAGAAAACTGCTTTAACTTTCAGAAAGTTTGGCAGCGACCAGTGGCAATCGGTTTCATTCAACCTCTTTTCCTTAAGAGTGAAACAAGTGAGCAATGCCCTCCTGAATCTTGGGGCTAAACCTCTTGACAAAATCGCAGTCTTCTCGCAGAACTGTGTGCATTATCTGTACACCGACTTCGGTGCGTACGGTATCAGAGTTACCTCTGTGCCTTTCTATGCCAACAGCAGCGAGCAGCAGATTCAATATATGATTAATGATGCGCAGATTCGCTTCCTCTTTGTTGGCGAACAGGAGCAGTATGACAAGGCTCACCGTATCTTTGCCCTCTGTCCATCTCTGGAACGTATCATCATCTTCGATTCAAGCGTGCGCATCAGTACACATGACCCTGCAGCCCTCTATTTCAAGGACTTCCTGAAGTTGGGTGAGAATCTTCCTCGTCAGACGGAGGTAGAGGAACTCTACAAGCAGGCAAGTATGGATGACTTGGTTAATATCCTTTATACCAGTGGAACAACTGGAGATAGCAAGGGCGTGATGTTGACCTATGGTCAGTATTATGCTGCTTTGAAGGCAAACGACGAGTGTGTGCCTGTTACAGACAAGGACCGCGTCATCGATTTCCTTCCATTCACCCATATCTTTGAACGTGCCTGGTCTTATCTCTGCTTGAGCGAAGGCGCCGAACTCATCATCAATACTTATCCTCATGAAATTCAGGAGAGTATGCGAGAGATGCATCCTACCTGTATGTGTAGTGTGCCACGTTTCTGGGAGAAGGTGTATATCGCCGTAAAGGCAAAGATGGATGATGCCGGTCCTCTTCAGAAGAAACTCTTCTACCATGCTTTGGCAGTAGGAAAGAAGCGGAATATAGAATATCTGGCAAACTGCAAGCGCCCTCCTCTGACATTGGAGTTGGAATATAGAATTATCAACAAGACCATTTTGAGCATGGTTCGCAAGCAGTTGGGCCTGGAAAAGCCGAATATCTTCCCTACAGCGGGTGCTTATGTAAGTCCGGAAGTAGAGGAATTTGTACATGCCATCGGTATCAATATGGTGGTGGGTTATGGTTTGACCGAGAGCCTTGCTACCGTATCTTGCGATCATTCTGACAAGAAACGCAGTCTGGGTTCGGTGGGTCGTCCTATCTCTTGCATTCAGGTAAAGATAGGTGAGGATAATGAGGTGCTCCTCAAGGGTCCTACCATCACTCCGGGCTATTATCATCGTGATACCACCAATGCAAAGGCATTCGACAAGGATGGATTCTTCCATACCGGTGATGCCGGCTACATGAAGGATGGCGAGCTTTATCTCACCGAGCGTATCAAGGACCTGTTCAAGACATCCAACGGTAAATATATCGCTCCGCAGCAGGTAGAATCGTTGCTCCTGGTAGATAAGTTTATCGATCAGGTGGCTGTGATTGCCGACCAGCGCAAGTTCGTATCAGCCCTCGTCGTTCCAGAGTTCCGTCTCGTGGAGGACTGGGCACGTGAGCATCATATCGCCTTCACCTGCCGTGAAGATTTGTGTGCTAACGAGAAGGTGCAGAAGATGCTGATGGACCGTATTCAGATTCTCCAGCAGCATCTGGCTTATTATGAGCAGATTAAGCGCATTACCCTCCTGGCTCACCACTTCTCTATGGAGTCGGGTGAGTTGACCAATACCTTGAAGATTCGCCGCCCTATCATCAACAAGAACTACAAGGCGGAGATTGACAAGATGTATGAGGAGTAATCTAAAGTTTAAAGTTAAAAGTTAATAGTTAATGATTACAGCTGACCAGTTGAAGGATGTGATGGACAGAGCTGACGCTCTGCATCGCTATCTCAATATAGACCAGAAGAAAGTAGAATTCGAAGAGGAGCAGCTCCGCACCCAGGCTCCTGACTTCTGGGAAGACCCGAAGTATGCACAGGAGCAGATGAAGAAGGTGAAAGGTATCCAGAAATGGCTTGACGGTTATAAGACTGTACGTCTTTATGCCGATGAACTGCAGCTTGCCTTCGATTTCTATAAAGACGAAATGGTGACTGAGGAAGAGGTGGATGCCGATTATGCCAAGGCCATCAAAGCCATAGAAGACCTGGAGTTGAAGAACATGCTTCGCCAGAAGGAAGACCCGATGGACTGCGTGCTCAAGATTAATTCCGGTGCCGGTGGTACAGAAAGCCAGGACTGGGCACAGATGCTGATGCGTATGTATATGCGCTGGGCTGAGGCTCATGGCTACAAGGTTACCATCACCGATATGCAGGAAGGCGATGAGGCTGGTATCAAGAGCGTGACGATGACCATTGAGGGCGGCGAGTATGCTTATGGTTATCTGAAGAGCGAGAACGGTGTGCACCGACTGGTGCGTGTTTCTCCTTTCAATGCCCAGGGCAAGCGAATGACCAGTTTCGCCAGTGTCTTCGTAACTCCGCTGGTAGATGATACCATCGAGGTATATGTTGATCCAGCCAAGCTCTCCTGGGATACCTTCCGTTCGAGTGGTGCCGGTGGTCAGAATGTGAATAAGGTTGAATCCGGTGTCCGTCTGCGTTATTGGTATACCGACCCTGATACCGGCGAGGAAGAAGAAATCCTCATCGAGAACACCGAGACCCGTGACCAGCCAAAGAACCGTGCCAAAGCCCTGTTGCTCTTGAAGAGCCAACTCTACGACCGCGCCATGAAGAAGCGTCTGGAGGCTAAGGCTAAGATAGAGGCTGGTAAGAAGAAGATAGAGTGGGGAAGCCAGATTAGAAGTTATGTCTTCGACGACCGTCGTGTGAAAGACCACCGTACCAACTATCAGACATCGGATGTAGATGGCGTGATGGACGGCAAGATAGATGATTTCATCAAGGCATACCTGATGGAGTTCCCTACGAATGATGACGAACAACAATAATAATCTAAAAAATATACGACTATGAGTGGAAATAAAGACTTAAGAAGAGCCAAACATGAGGCTTATCAGAAGAAACAGGCTGCAAAAGGCGAGAAAGTAATCAAGTGGATATTCGGTGGATTGATTGTCCTCGGTATTCTTTTTGCCATCTATGCAACAACATTAGTATAAAACAATGAGTGGATTAGAGATAGAAAGAAAATTCCTCGTTAAGAAGGGCGACGCTTATAAAAGCGCCGCCTTTTCTTCTAGTCATATCCAGCAGGGATATATTCCTGCCGAGGGGGCTACGGTGCGGGTTCGCACACGGGATGAGAAGGCTTACCTTACCATTAAGGGCAAGTCGGTAAATGGCGGCATGACCCGCTATGAGTTTGAAAAAGAGATAACGATGGACGAGGCGCAGCATCTTCTGCAACTTTGTCAGGGTGGCGTCATCGATAAGCGTCGCTATCTGGTGAAAAGTGGCAGTCATACCTTCGAGGTGGATGAGTTCTATGGCGATAATGAAGGTCTGGTCATGGCAGAGGTGGAGTTGGCAAGCGAGACCGAAGCCTATGAGAAACCTGATTTCATCGGTATGGAGGTAACAGGTGACAAGCGATTCTACAATTCGCATCTCTTGGGCAATCCTTTCTCGAAGTGGCGTGATACCTTGCCGGCTGAATATCGTTAGAAAATGTATCGAAAAAGTCATTTCTGCGCTCTAAAACAGACTAAATAGCATAAATATTACTAAATTTGCGTTTTTGCTTTCAAATAATTCATTTATTTCAGAATTATTTTATAATTTTGCAAGAAGAAAAATTAAAAAATAAGAAATTAGTAATAGAAAGATAGAAATGACTGATTCAAATAGAGGAAGTTTTGGTAGCAAGATTGGATTGATTCTTGCTACAGCAGGTGGCGCCGTAGGTTTGGGTAACGTATGGCGCTTCCCTTATATGGCTGGTCAGGAAGGTGGCGCAGCCTTTATTCTGGTATACATCGGAAGTGTGCTCCTGTTGGGCATTCCATGTATGATTTCTGAGTTTATCATCGGCCGTCATGGTGCCTCAAATACCGCACGTGCCTATACCAAACTCTCTAATGGTACGGCATGGAAGTGGGTAGGCTATCTTGAGGTGCTTACCGGTTTCCTGATTACGGGCTATTATGCGGTGGTTTCGGGCTGGTGTCTGCAGTATGTCTATGCCAGCATCATGGGCGAACTGCATGGTGACCCTACCTTTGTGGCGAATTACTTCAAGGAGTTTTCTTCTGATCCTGTGCGCCCGGTTATGTGGACGGTAGCGATATTCCTGATTTGTCATTTCGTGATTATTCATGGTGTGCGCGGCGGAATAGAGAAGGCTTCTAAGGTGATGATGCCTCTTCTGTTCATCCTGCTTTTGATTATTGTGGTAGCAGCTTGTCTGTTGCCGGATGCAGGTAAGGGCGTGGAGTTCCTGTTGAAGCCTGATTTCGGAAAGGTAGACAGAAACGTGTTCCTGAATGCCTTGGGACAGTCGTTCTATTCTATGAGTATCGGTATGGGCTGTATCTGTACCTATGCCTCTTACTTCAGCCGTCAGACCAATCTCTTCAAGAGTGCTTTGCAGATTTCCATCATCGATTTGCTGGTAGCAGTACTGGCTGGTCTGATGATTTTCCCTGCAGCCTTCTCTGTAGGAGTATCACCGGATAGTGGTCCTTCACTCATCTTCATCACTTTGCCGAATGTCTTTAATCAGGCGTTTGCATCGTTACCTGTATTGGGATGGATCATCTCGCTGCTCTTCTACGTATTGCTGTCGGTAGCTGCCCTGACCTCGCTGATGTCACTTCATGAGGTGAATACCTCTTTCTTCTACGAGGAGTTGAAGATAGACCGCAAGAAAGGTGCTACCATTGTTACGGTTTCCTGTGCCATCATCGGAGCCTTCTGTTCGCTCTCTTTGGGTGCAACAGATAAACTGTCGTTCTTCGGAAAGGCGCTGTTCGATTGGTTCGACTTCGTTACGGGTCAGATATTCCTACCTCTGGCAGGATTCCTTACCTGTCTGTTCCTGGGCTGGTATGTACCTAAGCAGATCGTACAGGATGAGTTTACCAACTGGGGAACCTTGAAGGGACGTCTCTTCGGTATTTATCTTTTCCTGATTAAGTTCGTTTGTCCTGTCCTCATCTTCCTGGTATTCCTGAACCAGTTTGGGGTCTTCGGATAAAATATTTGTAATCGGATATAACTATATATATAATAAGGTGTAGCATCTGCCGTTTCGTCGGAAAACAACAAACACTACACATTAAATACTAAGATAATGGAAACAAGAGGAAATTTTGGTAGTAAGTTGGGCGTTATTCTTGCCACAGCCGGCTCGGCAGTCGGTTTGGGTAATGTGTGGCGTTTCCCTTATATGGCAGGTCAGAATGGTGGTGCCGCCTTCATTCTCATCTATTTGGTATGTATCATCCTGCTCGGATTGCCTGGCATGATGAGCGAATTCATCATCGGCCGTCATTCTGCATCCAATGCAGCCCGAGCTTATACCAATCTGGGTAAGCATAAGGCTTGGGGTGCTTTGGGCTTGATGGGTATCATCACCTCTATGATTATCCTGGGTTTCTATGCCGTAGTGGCTGGCTGGTGCCTGCAGTATCTCTATGCCAGTATCATGGGCGGTGTTCATGGCGACGCAGCGTATGTGAAGACCTATTTCCAGACCTTTGCAGCCGATCCTATCCGTCCTACCTTATGGGCAGTAGGTTTTATCCTGCTTACCCACATGGTGGTAGTACGCGGTGTGCGCAATGGTATAGAGAAAGCATCCAAGATACTGATGCCTATGCTCTTCTTCCTGTTGATTGTGATTGTGATAGCTTCCTGCTCTCTGCCGGGAGCGATGAAGGGAGTGGAGTTCCTGCTGAAGCCGGATTTCTCTAAGGTAGATGAAAATGTGTTGCTCGAAGCGCTGGGACAGGCGTTCTTCTCTTTGAGCATGGGTACGGCATGTCTGTGTACTTATGCCTCTTACTTCAACAGACAGACCAATCTCTTGAAGTCGGCTACTCAGATTGTGACCATTGATACAGTAATCGCCGTATTGGCAGGTTTGATGATCTTCCCTGCAGCCTTCTCGGTAGGTGTGCAGCCAGACAGCGGTCCTTCGCTCATCTTCATTACCTTGCCAAACGTATTCCAGCAGGCTTTCGGTAACATGCCGGTTGTCGGTTATGTGATTTCGGTGTTGTTCTATGCCTTGCTTGTATTGGCAGCCCTGACTTCTACCATCTCGATGCACGAGATAGGTACCGCCTTTATTTATGAGGAGGGTAAGATAAGCCGTGCCAAGGGAGCCTGGTTCGAGACCATCGTTTGCAGCATCATAGCTGTATTCTGTTCGCTCTCTCAGGGTGCCGTACCTGATTTGGGTTTCTTCGGCAAGGATTTCCTGAGCAATTGTGACAACTTTACTGCCCAGCTGCTCATGCCGTTGAGTTCATTCATCACCTGTCTGTTCCTGGGATGGTATGTGCCAAAGAAGATTGTGCGTGATGAGTTTACTAACTGGGGAACCCTGAAGGGAACTCTCTTCCCAGTCTTCCTGTTCACCATCCGTTTCATCTGTCCAGTCTGTATTTTCCTTATCTTCCTGCACCAGTTTGGTGTCATTTAGCAAAACCGGCAAACTTGCAGACAGGCTATCTTGCCCCTAGTAGGCAAGATAAGGCTTGATTCTTTCTATTTCGGCAGGTGGAAAGTCTTTGAGGAGACGCAGCTCTTCAGCACTTTTCAGCGGACCATGGGTTCTGCGGTAGTTTACGATTTCCTTTGCCTGGTAAAAGTCCAGGTAAGGATGTTTGCGCAGTTCGGCTAAACTGAGCTGGTTGACATTCATTTTCCGGATATGTTTTGCATCAATATTCATATAGTGGAGGGCTGTCTCGGGCACGCCTTCCACTTCTTGTATCTGGCTCATGGAAACGAAACCGCCTAACCGCTCTCTGTAACGGATGATGCTTCTGGCATAGTAAGAGCCTATGCCGGGAATTTTCTGCAGTTCGGTCGTATCAGCAGAATTGATGTTGATATACTGACCTTCTTTCAGTTTTCGTGGATAACTGTATTGGGTACTGTCCTTCTTTCTTTCTTCTCTGGTTCTTATAGCCGTCTCTTGATAGCCGTAGTTGTATCTTTCTCTTGGGTAAAAGTTGGCAGCCGGCTGGTAGTCTTTACCAATTCTGATAAAGGGTAGCAGTTTTTCGAATTGCTTCTTGGTTAGTCCGTAAACCCGTGCAAAGTCTCTAGGTGTCCTGAAGATACCTCCTTTATTTCGATATTTGATGATGTTTCTGGCTTGCCATGATTCCAGTCCCAGCCGTTGGAAATCAGATTGGCTTGCCGTATTGGGGTCAAAGGCGAATACTTCGCTCGACTGAAGTCCTTCGTCATAATAGCCTGGCTGTTGCCGCGTGGCATGCCTGATGATGCTATCGTTATGGGCTTGTTGCTTTTCTGAGGGCATAGTTTCTTTAGAACCTACAATGAAAATCATTGTGGTACTGACAACGAGCAGGGTCAGGATTACGAGTAATGCTCGCCGTTCATGGTAATTGATATAAAAAAAATCCTTTAAAAACTTCATAGGCTTACGGATTTTAAGTCTATATGATTGTTTGGTCGGGATTACTGGACTCGAACCAGCGACCTCATCGTCCCGAACGACGTGCGCTACCAACTGCGCTAAATCCCGATATCTGCTGCAAAGGTACATTAAATAATGGACAACACCAACAAAAATAGACTTTTTTATCTTTTTTTGAAAGAAATTTCCCGAAAAATTTGCAGGAACCAGAAAAAAGTATTACCTTTGCACCCGCAAATGATAAATCGCGATTTGTAAAAGTTGGTGCCATAGCTCAGTTGGTAGAGCAAAGGACTGAAAATCCTTGTGTCCCCGGTTCGATTCCTGGTGGTACCACTTCTTTAAGAGACTGAATCTTCGTAACAGGATTCAGTCTTTTTTTATGCCCTTTTTTATAATACTCCATTTTACACTTATGAAAACGTTTGCGTAAGAAAAATGTGTCAGGATGTTTTAGAATAGCTATTTTTTCACTACTTTTGCACTGTAAAATTCAAAAACAAACCAAAAAATAAATCTAACAAACATTCATCAAAATGAAAAAAGCTTATTTATTATTGTTGGCTGGAATGTTGTCTACGGCAGTATTTGCCGGCAACAAACAGACGGTTAAGATTGATGGTCAGCTCATAGAAAAGACTGTCTCAGAGATTACCTTCGATGGCGACAATGTTGTTCTTCAGTATTCAGATAACACATCTGATATAGGGGACATGTCGCTCGTAACCCTTTCTTTCACTTATCAAACTACCGGCATCAGCCAGGTAGAAGGCATTAAGCAGGCATTGCAAGGTAAGGTTTATAACCTTCAGGGCCAGTATGTAGGTTCTTCCCTCCAGGGTTTGTCTAAGGGTGTTTATATTATTAATGGTAAGAAAGTAATCATCAAATAAAATAAGGAGGATTGAACAATGAAGAAAATGGTATTTACTTTGGCACTCCTCCTGATGAGTTTGAGTGCAGCTGTGGCACAGACATCGACATTTAAGATTACCCATGCCGTGGCTCGTAACAGCAAGGTGAACCAGATGTATGTTACCACCAAGTCGGGTGATGTGAAGTATTATAATACTGCCGACTTGACAAGTGTGAAGTTCGAAGGTGATAAGGCTATTATTACTCCGAAGTCAGGTGCAGAGAATGATGAGTACAATGCTTCAGTTCAAGCCATCAGATTTGCTAAGAAGGCCGATCAGGGCGAAAGTGGTGATATTGACAATCCTGCAGGTGTGATTCAGATTACTGAGGCAAAGGGCTGGCAGGAGTCTGCCTACCTGAAGTGGGCTCCATTCGAGGGCGCTTCTTCTTATAATGTATATGTAGATGACAAGAAGATTGATGCTCAGCTGGTTCGTCAGTATAAATCTTACTATCGTGCTGATGTTCTCGGTTTGAAGGAAGGCACTTATTCTGTAAAGGTTGTTCCTGTAAATGCTGAAGGTAAAGAGATTGCTGGTGCCAATACAGCTTCTAACTTGGTAGTAAAGAGCTACAACCGTGAGGGCTTTGCTCATTTCAAGTATGCTGGTGTAGGTGCTTATAATAATGATGGTACTTTGAAGGCTGGTGCTAAGGTTCTGTATATTACAGCCAAGACAGCTAAGACCGTTTCTACAACCGTTAATACGGGTAAGCTTGAGACGATTACAGGCCTTCAGTCTATTATTGATGCTTATTCTAAGGGCAAGGATAAAACCCCTATCGCTTTCCGTATCATCGGTAAGGTAAATCTTTCTGATTTGGATCACATTTCAAGTTCTGCAGAAGGATTGCAGATTAAGGGAGCTATGATGAATATGACATTCGAAGGTGTCGGTGATGATGCTACCGTATATGGCTTCGGCTTCTTGCTTAGAGAGGCTGAGAGTGTAGAGTTCCGTAACTTTGCTATCATGCGTTGCCTGGATGATGCTATGTCTCTTGATACTGATAACTCTCATGTATGGATTCACAACATGGATCTCTTCTATGGTAAAAAGGGTAGTGCTGCCGACCAGGCTAAGGGTGATGGTACGGTAGACATCAAGGGCGATTCTAAGTATGTTACTGTAGCTTACAACCGTTTCTGGGATAATGGTAAGGCTTCTATGTGTGGTATGAAGAGTGAAACTGGTCCTAACTATATTACTTATCATCACAACTGGTTCGACCATTCAGACTCTCGTATGGCTCGCGTTCGTACCTTGAGTGTTCACATGTACAACAACTACTATCAGCACAATGATGTTTATGGTATTGGTGCAACCAGTGGTTCAAGTATATTCATGGAGTCTAACTACTTTGATGCTGTTAAGCGTCCTATCATGAGTTCTTTGCAGGGTACTGATGCCAAGGGTGATGGTACTTTCTCTGGTGAGAAAGGTGGCTTGATTAAGGCATACGGCAATGTATTTGCCAACAAGCCAGCAAACTTCAGCTATGTTCCATACGCAGAAAACAATACAAGCTTTGATGCCTACGAGGTTTCTAATCCAAGTGAGCAGGTTCCTACAAGCGTAAAGACTTTGGTTGGTGGTACTTCTTACGACAACTTCGATACGAATCCAAGCCTCATGTATGCATACGCTGCAGATAAGGCGGAAGATGTTCCTTCTATTGTAGAAGGTTTCTATGGTGCAGGTCGTTTGAATCATGGTGACATTGATTTCGTTATTCCTGATGAAACAGTCGTAACAAACGGTCACCAGCAGCCATGGCCTGCTTTGGCAAGCCTTCTTGACGCTTATACTTCTGGTGTTGTTAAGGTGTTCGGTGAGAGCAATGCTGCTGGCGAAGGTGGTTCTACAGAAGGTGGCAGTACTGTAACTCCTATCGAGGGTACTGTTTTGGTAACATTCACAGATTCTAAGCCTTCAAGTAGCATAGTAACAGTTTCAGGTAACTATGCTACAAATAAGGGAACTGCTACTATTGACGGCACTTCATATTCTACTTGTGTAAAGATGGAGTCTGCAACTAATATCTCAGTAACTGTTGATAAGAAAGTCACAATGACCCTTTATTTCAGTTCTGCAGATAGCAAGACGAACGCCAAAATTGATGGGAAGAAGCCTGCTGAAGTAAATGCAGTTATTGATTCAACAGCTAAGACAATGACTGTAACATTGGATGCAGGTTCTCATACTATTACAAAGCAGGATACATGCAACCTCTTCGGTATTAAACTTGTACCTGTAACAGAGTAAAGGTATAGAACTGATTTAAAGATTCCTGCCTCTTTAATGACAAAACGGACAAAAGCTAGATAAAGATTTGCTTTTGTCCGTTTTTTCATTATTTTTGTCTTAAATCTATCTGCTGTTTTCTTCTTTTTTTCCTACTTTTGCAACTGAAAACAATTTTAAACGTAAAACGCAACCTAAAAGTAAAACAATGAACGCAATCCAGAATTTAGCAAAGAGAAGTTTGCTTCTCGTGGCATTGTTCGTCATCGGATGTCTGCAACTCATGGCGCAGACAAGAACCATCAAAGGTGAGGTGACTGATGCGCAGAATGGTGAGGCTCTGATTGGCGCCACTGTCATGGTGGAAGGCGAAAAGGGCGGTACAGTTACTGATTTTGACGGTAACTTCAGTCTTCAGGTATCTTCTTCAGCCAAGAAGATCAAGGTATCTTATATCGGTTATATTGATAAGGTACTTTCTGTCTCAGACAATATGAAGGTGAAACTCGAATCTGACAGCAAGGCGCTGGCTGATGTCGTGGTCATCGGATATGGTACGGCAAGAAAGAGTGACCTGACTGGTTCCGTAGCTACCGTGAAATCGAAGGACTTTAATAAAGGTCTCGTTTCTTCTCCAGAACAGTTGATCAACGGTAAGGTTTCGGGTGTACAGATTATGTCCAACAGTGGTTCTGCCTCTGCCGGTAGTACCATCCGTGTGCGTGGTGGTGCATCTCTTAATGCCAGCAACGACCCGCTTATCGTGCTCGATGGCGTGCCATTGGAGCAGGGTGGTATCTCGGGAAACAGCAGCAACTTCCTCAGCATGATCAACCCTTCTGATATCGAGAGCATGACTGTATTGAAGGATGCTTCTTCTACAGCCATCTATGGTTCCCGTGCATCTAACGGTGTCATCATCATTACCACCAAGAAGGGACAGCAGGGTGCTGTAAAGGTGAACTTCAATACCACCAACAGTTTGCAGACCCGTGCGCAGATGGTAGATATGCTGAGCCGTGATGAATTCGTGAATGTCATCAACCAGTTTGGTACAGATAATCAGAAATCATTGCTCGGTACAGCCAATACCGACTGGAACGATGAGGTTTACCGCACAGCTTTCGGTACAGATAATAACCTCAGCGTGAGCGGCAGCATCGACAAGTGGTTGCCATTCCGTGTGTCTGTAGGCTATTACAACCAGAGCGGTCTGGTTCGCAAAGACAATGTAGAGCGCTGGACAGGTAACGTGGTGCTGACTCCTAGCTTCTTCCAGGATCACCTGAAGTTGACCATCAATGCCAAGGGAACCCTCAATAACAACTCATTCAATAATGGTGGTGCCGTATGGGCAGCTGCCACATTCAACCCAACCATCCCGGTTTATTCCGGCAACGACAAATATGGTGGCTATAATGAGGCACTCGATGCTGATGGCTATCCAGTGAATGCGGGTGTAAGAAACCCTCGTGGTCTGGTTGATCTGTATGATTCAAAGAGTAAGGTAAGCCGCTTCATCGGTTCTATGGAGGTAGATTACAAGGTTCATTTCCTGCCAGACCTCAAGCTCCATGCTACCGTGGGTGCAGACTATGCCAAGGGCGACGGAACCATTTATGTTCCTGGCTATGCAGCACAGTCATTCAACAAGGATGAGTCCTTGAGCGGTAGCGATTACAAGTATGGACCTCAGAAGAACGAGAACCGCTTGCTTACCCTCTATGCCAACTATGCAAAGTATTTCGAAGATATCAAGAGTAATGTAGATCTGACAGCCGGTTACGACTACCAGTACTGGAAGAGTACTACACCTCTTTATTATACCAAAAGTGCGGCAGGCACAAACCTGTCAACCGTAAAGGCATCAGATTACCGTCATGTAATGTTGTCATATTACGGACGTATCAACTATTCATTCGATGGAAAGTATCTCCTGACGGCTACCGTTCGTCGAGACGCATCTTCCCGTTTCTCTAAGGATACCCGTTGGGGTGCTTTCCCATCTGTTGCTTTGGGCTGGACTTTGACAGAAGAGCCTTGGTTGAAGAACCAGAAGGTACTTTCTAACTTGAAACTCCGTGCCAGCTATGGTGTTACCGGTCAGCAGGAAGGTATCGGCAACTACAACTATCTGCCGGTTTATACCTACAGCGTGACAGGTGCCGAAGCATTCATCAACGGACAGTATATCAATACTTACCGTCCTGAGGCATACGTATCAGACTTGAAGTGGGAGACTACAACCTCCTGGAACTTCGGTCTTGATTTCGGATTTCTGGATGGCCGTATCGGTGGTGCCATCGATTTCTATACCCGTAAGACCAAGGACCTGTTGGCATCAGTACCAACAGCAGCAGGTACCAACTTCTCAAAGACTATCCTTACCAACGTAGGTAATGTAGACAGCAAGGGTATTGAGGTTTCTCTGAATGCAACCCCTATCCAGACCAAGGATTGGGAGTGGAACCTGAGCTACAACTTCACCTGGCAGAATATGAAGGTGAAGAACCTCTCACTCACAAAGGGTGGAAGCCAGACCAACGTGAAGGTAGGTCCATCTATCGATGCTTACCAGTTCCAGGTACTCTCAGAGGGATATGAGCCATACATGTTCTATGTATATCATCAGCTCTACGACTCTAAGACAGGCAAGCCAATCGAGGGTGCTTATGCCGATTTGAACAATGATGGCGAAATCAATGAGTCAGATCTCTACCGCTATCACTCTCCAGCCCCTAAGTACATCATGGGCTTGAGCACATCATTGAGATACAAGCAGTTGACACTCGGTATGAGTTTCCGTGCCAACATCGACAACTATGTATACAACGGCATGGGTATGAGTACAGGTGCTTTCGAGACAGTAAGTTACAACAACTCACAGCTCAACAACCTCAACACCAGTTTCCTGAAGACAGGTTTCAAGACCCGCCAGTATCTCTCAGATTACTACGTAGAGAATGCTTCCTTCCTGAAACTCGACAACCTGAGTTTGAGTTACAATGTAGGCAAGATCAACAAGTGGGCTTCGCTCACCGTATCTGCAATGGTACAGAATGTATTCACCATCACCGGTTACTCAGGTACTGATCCTGAGGTGCCAAACGGAATGGATAACTCATTCTATCCACGTCCTCGTACCTATTCAGTAAGCCTCGGACTTCAGTTCTAACAATCAAAACAGATAACAATGAAACTTAAGAAAATATTATATAGTATGATGATGGGAACAGCGGTGCTGACAGGCACAACCAGCTGTGTTTCCGATCTCGACCAATATCCTCATACAGAGACAACCTCTAAGGATGTTTATACCTCGCTTGCCAATTACGAGGCAGTGCTGGGCAAGATTTACGCTGCCATGGTGACCAGTGGTCAGGGCAAGGGCGGCGATAATAAGGATATGGAATCCGTATTGAACAAAGGAGCAGGTTTCGACTACATGCGTATGTTTATCAATATGCAGGAGTGTGGTACCGATGAATTTGCCTCTACCTGGCTTACAGGTGAGCAGACTACGGGGCTTACCTATCTCTCTTGGGATGCCAACGATGCCTGGGTATCAGATATGTATTATCGCATCTATTACAACATCGCCCTCTGCAACGAGTTCCTCCGCAATGCCAACAGTGCCAGTTTCTCAGGTGCTGATGCAGAGAAGATGAAGGAGTATAAGGCAGAAGTTCGTTTTATGCGTGCTCTGTTCTATTACCATGCGCTCGATTTCTATCGCAACATTCCGATGGTGACAGAGAACGACCCTGTGGGCAGCTACATTCCTCCTCGTTATACTCCACAGCAGACATTCGATTATATCGAGAGCGAGTTGAAAGATTGTGTAGGTGATATGCTTCCTGCATCCACCTGTCCTTACGGTCAGGCTTCTCAGGGTGCTGCCTATACCTTGCTTGCCAAGCTTTATCTGAACAGCGAGGTTTATACCGGCGTTGCCAAATATGCTGAGTGCAAGGATGCTTGCGATAAGGTGATGAGCATGGGCTACTCTTTGGAGTCTGATTACAGCAAGCTCTTCAATGCAGATAACGACAAGCGTACCAACGAGATTATCTTCGCCTTGCCGGTAAGTGCAGAGCATACTGTAAGCTGGGGCTCATCTACTTATCTGGTTTGTGGACAGGTAAGTATGTCGAATGCCAACCAGAATGTAGCCGATTATGGTGTTACTGCCGGCTGGAGTGAATTCCGTCTTCGTCCTGAGTTCGTGGATAAGTTTACCCAGACCGATATTGATGGCAGTGGCGACAAGCGCTGCAAGTTCTTTACCAATGGTCAGAGCAAGGATATATCCAGTATGACCGATGAAACCGCCGGCTATCTTTCTGAGAAATGGAGTAACCTGAAGGATGATGGAACCACTGCATCCAATACAGGAGATGCAGGTGTGGATACCGATTTCCCTCTCTTCCGTTTGGCTGATGTCTATCTGATGTATGCCGAGTGCGTGGTTCGTCTGCATAATGACTGGGATAACTGGGCTGGTGGTAGTGATGCCACTGATCCAACCGTGATTGCTTCCCGCAAGCAGGGTGCTATCTATTGGATTAACAAGGTACGTGAGCGCTCTCATGCTTCTGATGTATGGGCAAGCAACTTTGCTGATGACGATGCCTTCCTTCAGTTCATTCTCGATGAGCGTGCCCGTGAACTTTATCATGAAGGTTATCGCCGTACCGACCTGATTCGCTATGGTCAGTTTACTACTAATAAGTACATCTGGCAGTGGAAGGGTGGTGTCCACGACGGACAGGCAGTGGATAGCAAGTACAACATCTATCCAATCCCTAACACCGAGCTTACCGCAAATCCAAATCTTCATAACGACAACTATTAATAGGATAAAAGAATGAAAAAGATATTTAGAAACCTGATGATGCTTCTCTGCGCACTCACCGCCCTGGTGAGTTGCGACGAGAGTGGCGACAAGATATATCTGGATGGCTTCAAGGCATCCGATCTGATGGCATCGGCATCCGATGTGAAGCTGTCTGTAGATAACAGTAAGGACGTTGTCCTCTCGTTGGCTTGGCAGAATCCTACCTTGCTTTCGAGCGATGAAACCAAGCCTGCGGGCAGTGGAGTACTGAAAACTTATCTGCAGGTATCAGCCTCAGAGAACTTTACTTCAGAAAAGGAATACTCCGTAACCGACCTTTCCAAGGCTTTCACCGGTGCTGACCTCAATGCTGCAGCCAAGGATCTCGGCTTGTCTCCTGATGTGAGTTCACCTCTTTATTTCCGTATCAAGAGTCAGATGGGTGCCAATCTTGATGCCGCTTACAGCAATGTCTGCCAGGTAAAGGTTACTCCATACCTCATTGATATGAGCTACATCAATATCCTGAATGAGAAAAAGGATCAAGTTCTGACCAAACTCTATTCTCCTAATTCTGATGGAGTTTATTCTGGCTATATGAATGCCTCTTCTTGGTTCCATATCTGGGGTAAGGAAAATGATGGTACCATTTGGGGTAATGTAGGACAGGATGGTCATGTGTACGAAATGGATAATACTGAGTCTGCATGGAACATCTGGTTCCCAGGTCAGACAGGTATTTATTATACAGTTCTTGATACAAAAGCTAAGGAACTTAAGCCAACTTACATCAAGTCGATGCAGTTGAATGGTGAAGATATGACCTATGATGCTCCTAACTATGCTTGGACCAAGGTCATTACAACTACAGCCGATAATACTCCAATCAGCATCGTAGCAACAGGTGCAGAGTACAGCAAGGCTACAGGTACAGAAGATGCTGCAGCTGTGGTGAAGACCATGAACTATACTTTGGCTGATGGCAAGATGACAGATGCTGCAACAGCTGGTAGCGTGAATATTGCCAAGGCGGGTACTTATACCATAACCGTGAAGGTTGGTGAGCACAGTCAGTTGGAATATACCATCGTTGAGGGCGACCAGACAACTCCAGAGCCAGAGGCAAGCAATACCCTCTGTATGTTCAGCAAGGACGGTAACACCCTTCTTGCCGTGATGAGTAAGGTGAGCGATGGTGTATATACCTGCAAGTACAAGCCAACTTCCTGGGAGAACTTCCGCTTCATCTACGTAGGCGAGAACAAGGACGACAAGCAGACTTGGTATGGCTCTGTTCCAGACAATCTCTTTAATTTATCTACTGCAGGTGACTGTTGGGACATTTGGTTCAAGGATGATGTAACTGGTGGTGAAGTTACCGTTACCGCCGACCTCAACACCATGACATGGAAATATGAATAATTAATAAGAAAAATAGCAATGAAAAATATATTAGGAAAAGCCATGTTGCTGGCTACAGCGCTCTTGTTCTCTATTACGGGCACGAGTTGCAGCAATGATGATAATACCACTCCCGAAAAGGAGAAGACATACGATATGAGTGGCTTCGCCAAGGGTGCCGATGTTTCCTGGCTCACAGAGATGGAGAAGGATGGTGTGAAATTCTATAATCAGAATGGCAAGGCTACAGAATGCATGAAGCTCCTCCGCGAAGAGGGAACCAATTCCATCCGTCTGCGTGTCTGGGTAAATCCGGAAGGTGGCTGGTGTGGCAAGGATGATGTCATCGCCAAGGCTTGGCGAGCTCAGCAGCTCGGCTTCCGTCTGATGATTGACTTCCACTATTCTGATTCCTGGGCTGACCCGGCTCACCAGACTGTTCCTGCTGCATGGCAGGGCTATACAGCCGAACTGATGAAACAGGCTGTGGCTGATCATACCAAGGATGTGTTGAAAGCCTTGAAGGATAGAGGTGTAACCAACGTAGAGTGGGTGCAGGTGGGCAATGAAACCCGCGACGGTATGCTCTGGAATAGCGATGAGGCTGTAACCGGTCAGGTATCTAAGAATGCAGCCAATTTTGTAGCTTATATCAACGCCGGATATGATGCTGTAAAGGAAGTTTATCCTAATGCAAAGGTCATCGTTCATGTAGATAAAGGACAGGACCTCGGTGGACTTACCTGGCTCTACGATAAGCTGAAGGACAATGGCGGAAAGTGGGATGTCATCGGACTGTCTCTTTATCCGGAAGATGATAACTGGCAGAGTTATGCAGAGAACTGTCTCTCTAACATCCAGACTCTTTCTTCCAAGTATGGCAAGGACGTCATCATCTCTGAAATCGGTATGTGGTGGGGCTCTGACCAGGCTGCGCCATTGATGAAGAAGATGGTGGATGGCTGCAAGGCAATCTCTACCTGCGAGGGTATCTTCTATTGGGAACCAGAAGTTTACAACAATTGGAAGCCAGCCAACTATATCACTCTGGGTTGGGATGCATATACCAAGGGAGCGTTCGACAACAGCGGCAAACCAACTGCCGTATTCGATGCATATAAATAAGAATATTAAATAGCAATATGATCAAGAGAAGCATTACTTTCATGACTCTTGCCCTGGCACTCACTACGCTGTGCCAGGCGCAGAGCAGAAAGGTTATCAACCTGCCTTCATGGGACTTCTCCCGTGATGGCAAGGCGTGGCAGCAGGTAGCTGTTCCGCACGATTGGGCTATCGCGGGACCTTTTGATAAGAAATGGGACCTGCAGATGGTGGCCATCGAGCAGAATGGCGAAACTGAAAAGACCGAGAAGTCGGGACGTTCTGGTGCGCTGCCTTGGATAGGTGAGGGTATGTATAAGATGAACTGGACGGCTCCTAAGGGCTATAAGCGCGCCGTACTCGTCTTCGATGGTGCCATGAGCCAGCCTGTTGTCAGCGTCAATGGCAAGGAGGCAGGCAAGTGGGCTTACGGCTACAATGCCTTCCGCATCGACATCACACCTTTCATCCAGTTTGGTAAGAGTAATCTCATCGAGGTACATCTTAATAATGTAGAGGAGAGCAGTCGTTGGTATCCGGGAGGCGGTCTTTACCGTCCGGTTTCCGTAGAACTCTATGGCAACGAGAACTTCTCTACCTGGGATACCTTCGTGCGTACCCTGAAGGCTGATAAGCAGGAAGCTGAAGTAGAAGTAAATGCGCTGCTGGAAGGAAAGACTGGTAAGTCGGGCAAGACCGTCATAGCCCTGTTGGATGAGGCTGGCAAGAAGGTTGCCGAGAAGATCGTCACAGGTGCCAATCCTGAAATCAAAACTACTCTGAAGGTAGTGAATCCTCAGCTCTGGTCTCCGGAATCTCCTTACCTCTATCAAGTAAAGCTTACCCGATATGAAGGAAAGAAGGTGGCTGATGTGCAGACCCTGAAGACCGGTATCCGCACCATTGCCGTATCCAGGGATTATGGTTTCCAGCTCAATGGCGTTACCCGTAAACTGAAGGGTGTCTGTCTGCACCACGATCTCGGTCCGTTGGGAGCTGCAGAGAACAAGGCAGCTCTCATCCGTCAGATCAAGATGATGAAGCAGATGGGTTGCGACGCTATCCGTACCGCCCACAACATGCCTTCTACCATGCAGATGGAACTCTGCGATTCCCTCGGTATGATGGTGATGGCAGAGAGTTTCGATATGTGGATTTATCCTAAATGCAAGAACGGCTATGCCAACTTCTTCAAGGAGTGGAGCGACAAGGATATCACCAATCTGGTAAAGCACCACCGCAACCATCCTAGCATCATCATGTGGAGCATCGGTAACGAGATTCCTGAGCAGTGGAGCAAGGAAGGTATGGAAATAGCCAAGCATCTGCAGGACCTCTGTCATCAGTATGACCCTTCCCGTCCTGTTACCCAGGGCATGGATAGGGCAGAAGATGCCTTGAAGAGCGGCTTTGCCCAGACCATGGATGTACCGGGCTTCAATTATCGCGTACATAAGTATTATAAGAATATTGAGCAGTTGCCTCAGGGTTTCCTTCTCGGTTCAGAAACCGCCTCTACGGTCAGCTCCCGTGGCGTGTACAAGTTCCCGGTAGTGGTAAGTGATAAGGCTACCTATCCTGATGGTCAGTGCTCAAGCTATGATACCGAATACTGTTCCTGGAGCAATCTTCCTGATGATGACTGGAAGATGCAGGATGACTACAGTTGGGTAATCGGTGAGTTTGTATGGACCGGTTACGACTATCTGGGCGAGCCTACTCCATACGATACCTACTGGCCAAGCCGCAGCAGCTACTTTGGTATCTGCGACCTTGCCGGACTTCCAAAGGACCGCTACTATATGTATCGTGCCCGCTGGAACGAGCAGCAGCATACCACCCATCTTCTTCCTCACTGGAACTGGAAGGGTAGAGAAGGACAGGTTACCCCTGTATATTGCTACACCGATGGTGTGGAAGGCGAACTCTTCGTCAACGGCAAGAGTCAGGGCAGGGTGCGCAAGGACAAGTCAAGCCGGTTGGACCGATACCGTCTGCGCTGGAACAATGTAAAGTATGAACCGGGTGAGATTCGCGTGGTTACCTACAACCAGTATGGCGATAAGGTGGGCGAGGACGTGAAGCGTACTGCCGGCGAGCCTGCACAGATGAAGTTCAGCGTAGAAACACCTGATCATGAGCCTATTGCCTGCATGGTAGAAGGTTGTACCGATGAGCACAATGTGCTGCTGAATGCCGATGGCAACGACCTTGCCTTCATCACCGTGAGTCTGCAGGATAAGGACGGCAATGAATGTCCGCTCGCCGATGACGAACTGACCTTCGAGGTGAGTGGCGCCGGCACTTTCAAGGCAGCCTGCAATGGCGATGCCACATCGCTCGAACCGTTCACCCAGCCACAGATGAAACTCTTCTCCGGCAAACTCGTAGTCATCGTACAGAGCAGCAAGCAGAAGGGCGACATCATCCTGAAGGTAAAAGACAGCAAGCGAAATATCGAAAAGTCGATTACGCTCCAGGCAATATAAGATGACAAAGACCGATTTCGGTTGGTTATTAAATATATAGTTTATATCGGATCCTCTGGGAATAGCAGCGGCTATTTTCCCAGGGGATTCTTTTTTTTATGAATTTTCTCCGATATTTTTTGGCGTTATCATGAATATTGTGTAAATTTGCACACATGAAAAAGTCAAAAGAACCTATAAACCGCATCAGCATGGCAATTGCTATGCTCTTTATTTCGCTCGCCATCCATGCGCAGCGTTTCGTCAACACCTCCCTTGAAGGTGCTCAGTCCGTTTGTGCCATTACCCAGGACAGTGATGGAATGATATGGCTCGGAACCGATAACGGTCTTTACAGCTATGATGGTTATCATGGCTACCGCCATTTTCAGGAACATACATTCAGTAATACGCGTGTCAATGCGCTCGGTTTCGAGGGCAGAATGCTCTATCTGGCTACTGGCAACGGCATCCTGAAATTCGATACGCAATCTTATCAATATGCCGAAACACCAGCCATGAAGGCTTTTGCTGATGAGGCGAAGCGCAAGCAGCTGAAGGAACTCCGTGTGCTCGATATCAAGGGTGGTAAGACTGACTTCGGTGGCGATGTCTATGCCTTGCTCTCTACTCCGCGAGGCTTGCTCGTAGGTTCGCTTGCTGGTCTGCGTCTCGGCAGCAGACTGATTCCGCTCCGTGCCGGAGAACAGCCGCTGGTCAATGCGCTCGCCTATGATGCCAAGCGCCGATGCTACTGGATTGGTACCGAGGGCGCTCTCTATTGTGCCGATCTGCAACTCAGGAACTTCTCGCAGATTCCAGCTCTGAACGGCAATTCCATCAAATGTCTTTCTACAGATGCTGCCGGCAATCTCTATATCGGAACAGATAACGGACTCTATCAGATGGCACTCTCCAATGCCATCACCCATTATATCCACGATTCCCGCGATGATGCTTCTATTCCTAACAACATCGTCTGGGCTTGCTTTGTAGATAAATGGCAGAATGTATGGGTGGGTACTGACAATGGACTCTCCCGTCTCACTACCCATACCTATTACCGCTATGTATCGCTCGATAAGATTACGATGTCGGGTGAGGGCAACTGTCTCCATGCCATGCTCCAGACCTGTAACGGCGAATGGTGGATGGGCGGTACCAACGGCCTGATTCATTTCATCCGGAATGCTGAAGGTTATCAGAATGTGACATGGTACAAGCAGAACAGCTCTGCCTTCCCGCTGAGTCATAACCGTGTACGCAAGATTTATGAAGACCATGACGGCGATGTATGGATCTGTACCGACCATGGCATCAACTTCTATGACCGCAGTTCCCGTCAGATGCGCAACTTCATCGTCTACGATAAGAGTGGCAAGTATTCTACTGCCTGGGCTTACGATATTCTCCAGGACAAGAAGGGCAGGATATGGATGGGTTCTTATCAGGGCGGTGTCTTCGTGATGGATAAGGCGGCTCTTCTGAGCGGCAAGACCATAGCCGACTGGCATTTCTCTGACAAGGGAAAGAATGCGCTCTCCGGTCTGCATGTAGGTCAGATGGTGATGGATGGAAAGGGTAGGATTTGGGTTTCTACCTATACCCGTCTCGACTGCATCAATCCGAACGATATGAAGGTGGTGCAGGTAGCTAACTCAGATGTTGTCAACTATCTGATGGCAGACAGCAAGGGCAATATCTGGATGGGTGATAACAATTCGGTAACCTGTTATTATGCAGCCGGTTCTGTGCTGGGTAACAGCTTTTCTTCCAAGACATGGCAGATTGGTGGTAAGGTAAGTACCATGTGCGATGTGGAAGGCAAGATATGGGTGGTATCGGGCAATGAATGCTGCGTAATCAATCCACAGGGCGAGAGCCAGCGCTTCATGATTCCTTCTGTTGTGCCGCTCAACATCTGTTACAGCAGACAGACTCATGAGGTAATGATGGGCGGCAATGACGGCTATGTGGCAATCAGTTCCGATGTAGCACAGAAGCCTAAGCAGTTTACCCGCCTGATGCTGGCTGGAATCATCGTAAACGGACAGGCTTGTGAGGAGCGTGGAGAAATCCTAGAACTGAAGAGTGATGAGAACAACTTCACCCTGCAGCTCACCGACCTTCCTTTTGCTGATCATCCTTCAGCCGTTTTTGCTTACAAACTCGAAGGCAGCGACCACGACTGGCATTATTTGAACTCCGGCAATATCGATATCACCTACAATGGTTTGTCTTATGGCGATTATCATCTTACGGTTCATGCCGTGGATGGTGAAGGCAAGATAGCTGCCGAGGTTTATTCGCTCGACATCTCCGTCCTGCCGCCTTGGTATCTCTCCGTGTGGTGCAAGCTCTTCTATATCACGGCACTCATCGTGTTTGTGGCATGGCTGGTAAGCTGGTATTTTCTGCGCAAGGAACTGGCTGATGCCCAGAAGCAGAAGGCTGAGGTGTTGGAGCAGGTACAGATGCGTATTGACTTCTTCAACCGTTTGACGGAAGATTTGAAGGCTGCCGTAGCTCATCATTCATTTGATGAGGTGACAGCTCTGATGGTCCGCTACCTGAATGTGAAGAAACCTGAGGTGTCATCTTCAGTTGCCACTGGGTTATCCGCTTCGCCTGTATCTGAGCCTGAGTCATCATCTTCAGAACCAGTTCCTGCACGCTCTGAGTCTTCTGAAGAGGAAAAGAAGGAAGTAAATGTCAGCGAGTTGGATGCGTCAGACAAGCGTCTGCTCGAAGAGATCAATGAGGCGATAGAGAAGCACATGATTGATTCCGACTTCAACGTTTCGATGTTGCAGGATGTGATAGGCATAGGTGGCAAACAGCTGTATCGCAAGACGAAGGCGATAACGGGCCGTACGCCTGTAGAGTATATCCGTGAGATGCGTATGAGCCGTGCTGCCGAGCTCCTGAGCCAGGGTAAGTTCAGTGTTTCCGAGGTGATGTATACCGTTGGTTTTTCCAACAGCAGTTATTTCTCCAAATGCTTCTCCAAGGAGTATGGCATGACTCCTACGGAATACATGAAGGTGAAGAGGTAAATAAATGATGTGCTTCCGTTTGCCTGCTGATTGAGCTACTTGCGTCAGCTGACTGAGCCACTTGCGTCAGCTGATAAAATACGTTCCGATGCAGTAAAAAATGCGTCCCGATGTAGCATTTGCTACGTCCCGACGCAGCAAAAGATACGTCCCGACGTAGTACAAGCTACGTCGGGACGTAATTTCAGCTTTATGAAAACGGCTGCATAGAAACAAAAAAAGTGTGTATTGAACTTGTTTTTGCAAACTGTAATCGGATGTGACAAAAAATCGACAATTAACTAAATTTATGAACATATATGCTAAAAAACATAGATATTTCATATCAAACATTTAAATTTTAAGCGATTATCTTGGGCAAATAAGAAAATATTCGTAATTTTGCACCGATTTAAGTTAAATAGGTATTTCCATGCGTGCATATTAGTGAAAGAATGTATAAATGGAGGGGCGAAGTGTCGCCCTGAGTGCTTTCGGCTTTTACCAAACGAGAAAAAAATGAGAAAAAAATAATAATTATTAATTAGTAATGATTAAAAAATAACTTGGTACATTTTTGTGTCCTCTCTATAAAGTAACA
>ENA-OPAR01000307-OPAR01000307.1-human-gut-metagenome-genome-assembly--contig:-NODE-307-length-26453-cov-40.244867_pt1 | contig 26453 bp, 19 predicted proteins | sample MGYA00241061_ERZ501438 | MGnify/ENA primary metagenome ERZ501438 (study PRJEB25962, sample SAMEA2042580) | human gut metagenome | biome: human gut; feature: human-associated habitat; material: faeces...
AGTAGATTTCTCTATATATTGCCGAATTAAACGCCAGAAACGCTATAGAAAGCTGTTTGAGACTATATTCCTGTCCAAAAAAGTATTTCACTTTTAAAAGATGAAATGCTTCTTGGACAAGAATTAAAGTTCAAAAACAAGCTATGCAACTTAAAATTGGGTACCTTTTTCAGTGCCCTCCCTGGGCTAGGAGTTTCTGCCCCTTCAGGGCGTGTGGGGCAAAACTTAAGAAAGTTCAATTAAAAAGAGGTACAAGACCGCTGCAACAGAAGGTGAAGAGTGGTGAAGAGTGGGTGAAGAGTGCCCGAACACTCTTCACCCCTAGAAATGCCGATAAACACAGGGGGTTCGGAGCATTTGGTGAAGAGTGAAGAGATTTTCGTCTATCGCCCCGAAAAGCGAACCAGGCCCCTAAAAGAAAATCAGATAAACCCATTTCCGAGGACTGTTAAAGACAAACAGCCGACTAGCGGATAAGGCGCTAGTCGGCTGTCCGCCTTCTACCAGTTGGCTGTCCTACTCAAACAGCCAACTTATCTCCGAAAGATAAAACCTTTAATAATGGAATGAGCTGCCCCCAGGAACTCTCGCAGAAGCGAAGTAGGCGGCAGATTATTATAAGTGCGCTCTTTTAGAACAAAAATCGTATCGTCAAGCGCACAGACAATAAAATAGGAAAAGTTTTTGTTACATAAGACAAAGTTCGTTTTAAATTAATCTTGTATATTTGCACCCATAATTTAATTATTAACAAAAATGCCAAACGTATGAAAAAGATTATGAGAAGTACAATAATATCAGCAATATTAAGCTGCATTTTAACATTAATGACAAGTTGTTCTAACAACGATGAAAATACTGCGTCATATAGAAAGTATGAGATTCCTACCGATGTGAGGATAGAGACTCCAGACAATCAGATCCTTACCATAAATACGAAAGATGACTTTGAAAAGTATTTCAAGAATTGTGTAAGTAGCGCAAAACCTGACACAAAAATAGAACTACCAGAAGTGAACTTTCTAAAATACACGCTAATCTACATACAAGGAGAATCAACACATGGGATAGCCAAACTAGAGAGTTCCTTGGCGTCAACAGAAAGTTGCAAAATTCTATCTATCCATATAGAACAGAATTATACAAATGTGATGCAAAGATGGAATGTGGCATATCTTATCGATAAAGAAGATAAGCCAAACATCAAATTACAATACCAAATAATAGAGCCATAGTCTTTAAAGAAAAAGTCCAAAGAAAGAAATCTGGTTTGAAAACTTTCTTTGGACTTTTTTGATAAGCTACCCTTTAATAATGGAACGAGCTTCCACCCAGGAACTCTCGCAGAAGCGAAGTAGGCGGCAGATTATTATAAGGTATACCCTTGAAGTATTTCAGGAACTTAAGCAACCGGTAAGCCTCAGCATATTCCTCGCAATTCTCCGGAACCTGCTGCAGCAGCGGCTCTGCCTGCGTCTTAATCACAGCCAGCTCATAAAGCATCGCCGTATTGAGCATCGCATCGGCATTCTCCTGGAACGGGAATATCCACTTGTTCTCACCCGCCCTTACCGAAGGCCAGCGATGAATGGTTTCCTGGGCAGAAACACCACGATATTTGTAATCGCGGATGATGCGGCGGAGCAAACGGTTGTCTGTTGTCGGGATATAATTGTGATTATCCAGAAGAATCGTGGTCAGCGCCGAAGCATATACTCTGAATATCTGCTCCTGTGGGATGTGGGCCGTCAGCTCTGGGTTCAATGCATGAATACCCTCTACCACCAGCACATTGTTATCGTTCATCTTCAGCTTGTTGCCGCTCTTTTTACTCTTTCCGCTCTGGAAATCATACTTCGGCAATTCTACCTCCTCACCACGGAAGAGGGCGTTGAACTGCTCGTTGATCAGGTCGAGATCCAGGGCATAGATGCTCTCATAATCATATTCGCCCGAAGCATCCTTCGGGGTTTTCTCCCTATCCACGAAATAATCATCGAGCGAAATCTGGAGCGGTTTCAATCCGTTTACGGCAAGCTGTATGCTCAGGCGTTTGCACGAAGTGGTCTTGCCCGAAGAAGAAGGACCTGCCAGCAGCACCAGTTTCACGCCCTTTCGGCTGGCAATCTCCTCAGCAATCTTGGCAATCTTCTTCTCCTGCAGCGCCTCGCTGATATTGATGATGTCGGTAGAATGATTGGCATCTATCGCCTGGTTAAAATCGCCTACAGTCCTGATGCCCAGGATACTCTGCCAGCGATGATGCTCCTTGAATATCTCAAACATCTTGTCCTGCCGGGTCATTTCGCCCAGCACATCCGGGTTCTTGAGCGAAGGAATGCGCAGGAGCATGCCATCATAATATTTCTCCAGCCCGAAGAGATAGAGCTGCGAGGTATTGGTGAGCAGCGTGCCGTAGTAATAATCTACATAATCACCTATTTTATAATAGGTAGTATAGATAGAGCCCGATGTCTTGAGCAGTTTCACCTTCTCAACATCCCCTTTCTCCTGGAACAGCGCAACAGCCTCTTCGGTAGGCACGGTGAACCGGCGTATCGGCATCCTGGCATCGATAATCTCCTGCATGCGACGGCGGATAATGTTCACATCTTCATCAACAACAGGTCTGCCCAGGCGGATATCTACGTAGAAACCATTCGATACGGGAATGTCAATCACTACATCTGTAGCAGGATAAATGTCCTGTACCGCCTTGCAGAGAACAAAGAAGAGGGTACGGGTATATGCACGCGAACCGGATGAAGAAGTCATATCAAGAAATTCTACATCTTTAGAATTATAAACACGATAATGCATGCCTTCAACCTTGTTATTTACCCTTGCAGACACCGGTCCGTGGGTCATTTTGAGGTCAAATGCTGAAAAAATATCAAAAAGTGTGCTTCCGATTTCTACTTTCTGAGATTTTTTATTATTTTTGCAACGGATTTGAATTACTTGTTTCATTTGTATTAAAACTATGTTACAAAATTAAACTAATCTACCCGCTCTCGAAGCCCCCAAAGGTGCTTTTTGAGCATCGGCTTACTCTTTTTAGAAAAGAGACGCCTACAGAGTGTAAAGTTACGAAGAAATTCGGAAACTTGATGTATTTGACAACATTAATTAAGTTATTATATGTCGATTTGGATATTTTTTAAGCTTATTGGAGCACTCGCCCTACTGATGTTCGGTATGAAGTCCATGAGCGACAGTTTGCAGAAGATGGCAGGACCACAGCTCCGCCATGTGTTAGGAACCATGACCACCAATCGTTTGACGGGCATTCTCTCGGGTACGCTCATCACCGCAGCGGTGCAGTCTTCTACAGCCACGACGGTGATGACCGTATCATTCGTTAATGCTGGTCTCCTTACCCTAGCCCAGGCTATCTCCGTTATCATGGGCGCCAACATCGGAACCACACTCACCGCATGGATCATGAGTGCCGGTTTCTCGTTTAACATCACAGATTTTGTATGGCCGGCGTTCTTCATCGCCATCATCCTGATTTACAGCAAGAAACGCAAGATTATCGGCGACTTCATCTTCGGTATATCCTTTATGTTTCTCGGTTTGGGTACTTTACGCCAAACCGGTATCGACATGGATCTGGCTCATAATCAGCCGGTTCTTGAATTCTTTGCAAGTTTCGATCCTCACAGTTTCCAGACTACCATCACCTTTCTGATTATCGGTAGTATACTCACTATGTGCGTGCAGAGTTCGGCAGCCGTCATGGCGATTACGATGATCCTCTGCTCTACCGGCGTATTGCCTATCTATCAGGGTATTGCGCTTGTGATGGGTGAGAATATCGGAACAACCGTAACCTCCAACGTGGCAGCGCTCACCGCCAACACCCAAGCCCGGAGAGCGGCGATGGCGCACATGGTATTCAACATCTTCGGTGTGCTTTGGATACTCTGCATATTCCACCCGTTCATCCATCTGGTTTGCGGCTGGGTAGGTTTCGACGATGCCATGGAGAAGACTGATCCTCATTTCGTAGCCAATGCAACCAAGCTATCCTTTGTGCTTGCCGCCTTCCATACCACCTTCAACCTCGCCAATACCTTTATCCTGGTATGGTTCATTCCACAGATAGAGAAGCTGGTATGCAAGATTATCCGTCCTAAGAAGAATACCGATGAGGACGACTTCCGCCTGCGCTTTATCCAGAGCGGTATCATGAAGACACCGGAAATCTCTGTCTTGGAGGCACAGAAGGAAATCCATTGTTTTGCAGAGCGCATCCAGCGCATGTTCGGCATGGTGAAGACGCTTCTTGGCGAGACCAATGAAGAAAAGTTTGTAAAACTCTATAGCCGCATCGAGAAATACGAGGGCATCTCTGACAACATGGAGATAGAGATTGCCAAGTATCTCGACCAGGTGAGCGATTCTCATCTTTCTGACGAGACCAAGGCAAAGATTCGTGCTATGCTCCGTGAGATTTCTGAAATCGAGAGTATCGGTGACAGCTGCTTCAACATCGCACGCACGCTGAACCGCCGTTTCAAGGGCAAGGAAGACTTCATCACTTCACAGTATGAGCACATGCACCAGATGATGGAACTTACCGACAATGCCCTTACCCAAATGAACATCACCCTCGTAGGTCATAAGGGAGACAACGATGCCAACCTCTCTTTCAACATCGAGAACGAAATCAACAACTATCGCAATCAGTTGAAGAGCCAGAACATCAACGATGTAAACAACCATCTCTATACCTACGCCATCGGTACCATGTATATGGATATCATCCAGGAATGCGAGAAACTCGGCGACTATGTAGTAAACGTAGTAGAGGCCCGCATGGGTGTAAGACAGCATGAAGCTTAGAGAGAGTTAACAGATATGTTTTTAAGCAAGATACTTGATTCACAACAGCAAAGTTGCCATAAAGAAGTGATTTCACAAAGAAAAAGAAAGAATTTTGGCATAACATAGAGGATAACTCGATTTTTTGTTGTAATTTTGCAGCCGAAATTGCAATTTTATAAATAATTAATGAAGATTCTAGTAACGGGTGCGTCGGGCTTTATCGGCAGCTACATCGTGGAAGAGGCCTTGAGACAGGGCATGGAAACCTGGGCGGCAGTACGCCCTACCAGTTCCAGAAAGTATCTGCAAGACGAGCGCATCCATTTTATCAATCTCAATCTTTCTTCAGAGGAAGAGTTAGAGAAAGAACTCGCCCCGCACGAGTTCGACTATATAGTGCATGCAGCCGGCGCAACGAAGTGCCTGCATGCAGAGGACTTTTATAAGGTAAACACAGAGGGAACCAAGCATCTGGTGAACGTCCTTCTGCGCCTCCAGATGCCTATCAGGCGATTTGTCTTTGTCAGTTCGCTCAGCATTTTTGGAGCCATCCGCGAAGAGCAGCCTTATCAGGAAATCTCAGAACATGATACTCCTAAGCCAAATACTGCATACGGAAAGAGTAAGCTGGAGGCAGAACGCTATCTGGACAGCATCGGCAACAACTTTCCTTATATCATCCTCCGCCCTACAGGAGTTTACGGTCCTAGAGAGAAAGATTATTTCCTCATGGCTCAGAGCATCAAGCAGCACGTTGACTTTGCTGTAGGATTCAAGCGCCAGGACATCACCTTTGTATATGTACAGGACGTAGTACAGGCTGTATTCCTGGCTCTGGATCATGGAATGAACGGCAGGAAATACTTCCTCAGCGATGGAGAAGTATATCAGTCGGCCGCCTTCAGCGACCTGATAAAAAAGGAGTTAGGCAATCCTTGGATACTACGCATCAAGGCACCTGTATGGGTGTTGCGCATCGTAACCTTCTTCGGAGAGTATCTCGGAAGGATGACGGGAAAGATGTCGGCCCTGAACAATGATAAGTACAACATTCTGAAACAGCGCAACTGGCGATGTGATATTGAGCCAGCCATGGATGAACTGGGCTATCATCCTCATTATCCACTGGAAAGAGGTGTGAAGCTCGCCATCAAGTGGTACAAGGATAACGGATGGCTGTAAATTATAAACTAATAAGAAGCGTGATAAAAGATTATTTCAAGATAGACAAGAACCCGAAGAAGGGACTGATGACACTGGAATGGGTCATGCTGGGATATATGGCAATCACCATTATCACCATGTTCTTTACCTACACCAAACTCGTAAATCCGGAAGCTATGCTCTGGGGACGACTGAGAGTGCTCGTCATGACCATTGCTCTTTGGGCAGTATACCGCATGATACCTTGCCGCATCACCAAGATGGTGCGCATCATCGCCCAGATGGCTTTGCTTGCCTGGTGGTATCCCGACACCTACGAAATCAACCGCATGTTCCCCAACCTCGACCATATCTTTGCAGGTTGGGAGCAGGATCTTTTCGGATGTCAACCCGCCCTGCTCTTTGCCAAAGCCCTGCCTTGGGCTGTAGTAAGCGAACTGATGTCGATGGGCTACTTTATGTATTATCCGATGATTGCATTGGTTACATTCTATTATTTCTTCTGCAGATATTATGAGGCTGAAAGAGCTGCATTTGTCATGCTCTCCAGTTTCTTTATCTACTATCTCATCTACATCTATGTACCGGTAGTGGGCCCGACCTTCTACTTTGATGCAGTAGGAATATCAGAAATAACCAAAGGCATCTTCCCGGCTTTGGGCGATTACTTCAACACCCATACTAACTGCCTGCCGACACCGGGTTACACCGATGGAATCTTCTACCAGCTTGTAGAGGATGCCAAGAACGCCGGCGAGCGTCCTACAGCAGCTTTTCCAAGTTCGCATGTGGGCGTGAGCACCATCTGCATGCTCCTGGTCTGGCATACCGGCAACAGAAAACTACTATACGTGATGCTGCCATTCTACATCTTCCTGTGTCTGGCTACCGTATATATTCAGGCGCATTATCTCATCGATGCCATCGCCGGTCTCATCTCTGCCGTCGTCATCTATTTTGCATTGATGGCAGTATCGAAGGGAATGATAGAACATCATTCTCCTTCTTCGCGACTGAGATTCAGATAGTTACATATATTAATTACAATAACATTATAAACGAATAGAATTCATCTAGAACAATGAAGAAACTATTTATTGAGACTTATGGCTGCCAGATGAACGTGGCAGACAGTGAGGTAGTTGCCTCTGTAATGCAGATGGCTGGCTACGAAATTTGTGAGAAAGAAGAAGAGGCTGATGCCATCTTCCTGAACACCTGCAGTATCCGCGAGAATGCAGAGAACAAGATTTATCATCGCCTCGACACCCTCCATGCTGAGCAGAAGAAGGGAAGAAAGGTGATTCTCGGCGTTTTGGGCTGTATGGCAGAGCGCGTGAAGGATGACCTCATCCAGAACCACTATGCCAATCTGGTTTGCGGACCAGACAGCTATCTCAACCTGCCGGATATGATTGCACAGTGCGAGATGGGTACCAATGCCATCAACATCGAACTCTCTAAGACCGAGACTTACCATGACATCGTACCTCAGCGCATCGGTGGCAACAGAGTGAGCGGTTTCGTAAGTATCATGCGTGGTTGCAACAACTTCTGCCACTACTGCATCGTGCCTTATACCCGTGGACGTGAGCGCAGCCGCGATGCTGAGAGCATCCTGCGTGAGGTTCGCGATTTGCAGCAGCGTGGCTTCAAGGAAGTTACCCTGCTGGGACAGAATGTAAACAGTTATGGTCTCTCGCCATCGGGCAAGCGCGAGGAAGGCAGTCTTTCCTTTGCCGAGCTCCTCCACATGGTAGCCCAGGCTGTACCGGATATGCGAGTACGCTTCACCACCTCTAACCCAGAGGATATGACCGAGGACATCCTCCACGCCATTGCCGAAGAGCCAAACCTCTGCAAGCACATCCACTTCCCTGCACAGAGCGGAAGCAACAAGATTTTGAAGCTGATGAACCGCAAATACACCCGTGAGGAGTATCTGCAGCGCATCGCCGATATCAAGCGCATCATCCCGGGCTGCGGCATCACCACCGACATCTTCGTGGGTTATCACGACGAGACCGAGGAAGACCATCAGGAAACCCTCTCGCTGGTAAAGGAAGTAGGCTTCGACAGCGCCTTCATGTTCAAGTATTCAGAGCGCCCAGGCACCTATGCCGCCAAGCATCTGCCAGACAACGTTTCTGAGGAAACCAAGATAGCCCGCCTCAACGAACTTATCAAGTTGCAGACCGAGGTGAGTGCCGAACAGAACAAGAAGGATGAAGGCAAAGAGTTCACCATCCTCATCGAGAACTTCAGCAAGCGTAGCCGCGAGCAGATGATGGGCCGAACAGAACAGAACAAGGCGGTTGTCATCGATAAGGGTAACCACCATATCGGAGAGTTCGTGAAGGTCCGCATCACCGGTTCTACCTCTGCTACTCTCTTCGGAGAAGAAGTAAAGGAGTAAACCCAAACTCTTCAGAACAGCTTTTTCTGAATAAAAAGACTCTTCTGAAAGAAAAAACAGAATATAAACAAGAAAAACCGCCAAAAGTTTGGCGGTTTTCTTAAAAAGCACTATATTTGCACCTATGAAGGAATTCTTGCAAATTTTACGCCGATTCGTCCCTCCATACAAGAAGTATCTGGGACTGTCTATCCTGTTCAATATCCTGTCTGCGGTATTGAACATCTTTTCGTTTGCAGCCTTGATACCAATCCTGCAAATCCTGTTCCAAGTAGATGGTGGTATCCGTGTCAACGAGTATATGCACTGGAATGGAGATTGGGGTAGCATCAAGGAGGTTGCAACCAATAACCTGTATTATTATATTCAGGAGTTTATTGTTGTCCATAGTGCATCAACAGCCCTTTTGGTCATCGGCATATTCCTAGCCTTCATGACATTCCTCAAGACGGGAGCCTATTTCCTCTCGTCAGCCACCATCATACCTATCCGTACAGGTATCGTAAGAGACATCCGCAACCAGATTTACCAGAAGATAAACAGTCTCTCGCTCAGTTTCTTCAGCGAGGAGCGCAAGGGAGATATCATTGCCCGCATGAGCGGTGATGTGCAGGAAGTGGAGAACAGCATCATGTCGTCGCTCGACATGCTCTTCAAGAACCCTATCCTGATCCTCTTCTATTTCATCACACTCATCTGCATCAGCTGGCAGCTCACCCTCTTCACCATCCTCTTTGTGCCACCTTTCGGCTGGTTCATGGGAGTAGTGGGCAAGAAACTGAAGGCACACAGTATCGAGGCACAGGCACTTTGGAGCGACACGATGAGTATGGTAGAAGAAACGCTGGGCGGCTTGCGCATCATCAAGGCGTTCTGTGCAGAAGAAAAGATGAACAAGCGTTTCAATCAGGTTAACAGCAGCTACCGCGACAACATCATGCGTGTAAATATCCGCCAGCAGATGGCACACCCGATGAGTGAGTTCCTGGGAACTATCCTCATCGTAGTGGTATTGTGGTTTGGCGGTATCCTGGTTCTGGATTACGGCAGAATCGACGGTCCTACCATCATCTTCTATCTCGTGATGCTCTATAGCATCATCAACCCACTGAAGGAATTCTCCAAGGCGAGTTACAATATTCCAAAGGGATTGGCAAGTATGGAGCGTATCGACAAGATTCTGCAGGCTGAGGTGGAAATCAAGGACAAGGAGACCCCTGAGCATATCAGCAGCTTCGAACATCAGATAGAGTTCCGCCACGTTTCCTTCGCCTATACCGACCGAAAGAGCGCAGAACTGGTATATGTATTAAAGGATATCAATCTCGTAATACCAAAAGGCAAGACTGTTGCACTTGTTGGTCAGAGCGGTAGCGGTAAGAGTACGATGGTAGATTTGATTCCTCGTTACTATGATGTACAGGAAGGCGAGGTGCTCATCGACGGCATCAATGTGAAAGACCTTGCCGTACATGACCTTCGCATGCTGATAGGAAATGTAAACCAGGAGGCTATCCTCTTCAATGCAAGTTTCAAGGACAATATCCGATTCGGCAAGACCGATGCTACGGATGAGGAAATAGCCAATGCAGCTAAGATAGCCAATGCTTACGAGTTCATTACCAAGTCGGAGAAAGGTTTCGATACAAATATCGGTGACCGAGGCGGCAGACTTTCCGGCGGCCAGCGCCAGCGTGTCAGCATCGCCCGTGCCATCCTCAAGAATCCTCCTATCCTCATCCTCGATGAGGCAACATCAGCCCTCGATACCGAGAGCGAGCGCCTGGTACAGGATGCCTTGGAGAAACTGATGAAAACCCGTACCACCGTGGCTGTGGCTCACCGATTGAGTACCATCAAGCATGCCGATGAAATCTGCGTATTGCACGAGGGTAAGATTGTGGAGCGCGGTACCCACGATGAACTGATTGGAAAAGACGGGTATTACAAGAAGTTGCATGATATGCAGCAGGTGTAATTGAGTAAAGAGTTAATAGTTAAGAATTTATAGTTTTACAGATGGTTAAGATTGTTTATGCGCTGTTTTATGCAATATCGCTGCTGCCTTTCAGGTTGCTCTATTGCATTGCCGACTTCGAGTACTTCATGATGTATTACGTCATCAAGTACCGCAGAGGCATTGTGCGTAAGAATCTCACCACCTCCTTCCCTGAGAAATCAGAAGAAGAGATTGTTGACATCGAGAAGAAATTCTACCGCTGGTTCAGCGATTACTTCTTCGAGGCGGTTAAACTTCTGAGCATCAGCGATAAGGAACTTCGCCGCCGATTCAAGGTATATAACAGCGAAGAAGTGGAACAATGTTTCCAGGAAGGTCAGGATGTGGCAGCCATCCTCGGTCATTACTGCAACTGGGAGTGGCTCTCATGTGTAGGCATCGAACTGCCCAAGTCACGCAAGATGGGCCTCATCTATCATCCTCTGCGCAACCAAGCCTTCGACGAACTCTTCAAGCGCATCCGCTCTCATGAAGAAAACGGAGTGCCTGTCCCAAAGAAGGACATCCTCCGATATCTCGTAGACTACAAACGCAAGAACATCCGCAGTATCTTCGGCTACATCAGCGACCAGGGTCCCAAGTGGGAAAACATCCACCTGTGGCTTCCTTTCCTCAACCATCCCGAAACCCCAGTATTTACTGGCGGTGAGAGAATCATGAGGAAGATGAACGATGCCGTGTTCTATGTAGAGATGTCCCGCCCTAAGCGCGGCTACTACACGGCAACCTACAAACTCATCACCCGCAATCCGAACTCCCTGCCGGAGCACGAGATTACCCGTCGCTTCTTCCAGATGCTGGAAGAAGCCATCCGCCGGAATCCACCTTATTATTTATGGACGCATAACAGATGGAAGCGAACCAGGGAGGAGTTTGACAAGCGATATGAAATTAAAAACGGCAAAGTAATTCCTATAGAATCATGAGAATAGTTCTTTTCTGTGAAAACAAGTATGCCATAGACATACTTAATCCGATACAAGAACATGTGACAAAGCAGCATTTGCCACACGAGATATTGTGGTATATCCACAAACCAAAGATAGACAGTTTTCCATACGCCGACCAGGTGAAATGGACCAACTCTATTCAAGAAGTCTATGACTTCCAGCCAGAGGCTATCTATGTGCCAGGCAACATTGTGCCTTACTATCTGCCAGGCGTCAAGATACAGGTATTCCACGGCTATGCCGCAGAGAAGAAAGACCACTGGATTATCCGCCGTTACTTTGACACCTATTTCACCCAAGGTCCTTACTTCACCTCCCACTTCGAGGCTTTAGCAAAGAAATATGGCGACTTCGAAGTATTGGAAACGGGATGGCCTAAGCAGGATTGGATCAAGGAAAACCTGCATAAATATGATGCCGACCGAGAGAAACTGCTCAGGGAAAGCGGCAAGGAGACCTTGATCCTTTACGCTCCTACCTTCTCGCCAAAACTCACTTCGCTTCCTTACATCAAGGAAGAGCTGGGCAAGCTGGCTAAGGAGCGCAATGCCCTGGTAGTAATGAAGTTCCATCCGCTTACCCGCCAGGAATGGGTAGATGAATACCGTGAATGGGCTGCAACCAAGAAGGATGTTCTCTTCATCGACAAGGGAGAGAACGTAACCAAATATCAGCTGATGGCAGATACGCTCATCAGCGATACCTCTTCTACCATCTATGAGTTCCTGCTGCTCTCTCGCCCAGTAATCACCCTCGGCACCATATCCAAGGATATCTACTGGGAAAACATCACGGAACCTGATCAGCTGATTGCCGCCTACGACCATGCCCTCACAGACCCTGAGGCGATAGCCAAGAGACAGTGGATAGTAGACAACTACGATCCATATTTGGACGGCAACGTATGCCAGCGCATGCTCGACGGAGCTGAAGACTACCTCCGTCGACATGGTGTACCAAAGAAGAGAAAGCTGAATCTCTGGCGTAAATATACCAGCATCAAGACATTTGGAAGAATCAAAAAAGAATAAAGATATGCTTAATTTTACAGTAGGACCTGTGATGGCAAGCGATGAGGTTAGAGCCATCGGCGCTGAGCAGGTGCCTTATTTCAGAACAGCAGAGTTCTCCGCCATCATGAAGGAGAACGAACAATTGATGAAGCAGTTTGCCAAGGCATCAGACGATGCCCGCACAGTTTTTATCACAGGTTCGGGCACAGCCTCTATGGAAGCCGTGGTCATGAATGTATTCACTCCTGCCGACAAAGTATTGGTAGTGAATGGCGGTAGCTTTGGTCACCGATTCGTACAACTCTGTGAAATTCATGAGATTCCACATACAGAAATCAAGCTTGAGATGGGGACTCCACTCACGGCAGAAGACCTCAAGCCATACGAGGGACAAGGCTACACCGGCTTCCTCGTCAATCTACATGAGACTTCTACCGGCGTACTCTACGACATCCAGATGATTAGCGACTTCTGTCATCGCAACCATATTTTCATGGCCGTAGATTCCATCAGTTCTTTCCTCGCGGACCCATTCAACATGAAGGAACTCGGCGTGAACGTAATGATTACGGGTTCACAGAAGGCACTGGCATGTCCTCCAGGCATCTCTGTCATCATTCTCGATACAGAGGCAATCAAGCGAGTAGAGGCAAACAATGTTAAGTCGATGTATTTCGACCTGAAGGATGCCTTGAAGAATGGTGAGCGTGGACAGACTCCTTTCACCCCAGCCGTAGGAACCTTACTGCAGATTCATGCCCGCCTGAAGGAGATAGAACGCAATGGCGGTGTGGAGAGCGAGAACCAGCGCATGAAAATGCTTGCCGAAGATTTCAGAAGTAAGATCAAGGACCTGCCATTCACCATCGTTTCCCAATCGATGTCAAATGCCGTTACTCCTCTGCATCCACAGAACGCCTCAGCCTACGACATCTTCCTGAAGCTGAAAGACGAATATGGCATCTGGGTATGTCCTAATGGTGGCGACATGGCAGAAAAGGTGTTCCGTGTAGGTCATCTCGGCAACCTGAGTCCAAAAGACAACACCACTCTCGTTGATGCACTGAAGGATATGCAGGCTAAGGGACTGCTATAAAGGGGCTGCTATAATATATATAATAAGGTATAGAGAACTTTCAAGATAGAGAAACTTATGGTTAAAGTCATCACATACGGTACTTACGACCTGCTTCATTATGGTCACATCCGTCTCCTGGAGCGCGCCAAGGCTTTGGGCGACTACCTCATCGTGGGCGTAACCTCGGATACCTTCGACCGTGAGCGTGGCAAAATCAATGTACAACAATCCCTCATGGAACGAGTGGAAGCCGTGCGTGCCACAGGCATTGCCGATGAAATCATCATCGAGGAATACGAGGGACAGAAGATTGACGACATCAAGCGACTGGACGTAGATATCTTTACCGTAGGTTCTGACTGGAGAGGCAAGTTTGACTATCTCAACGCCTATTGCAAGGTGGTTTATCTAGACCGCACTCAGGGCGTATCGAGCACGGAGATCAGAAGCGAGCAGCAGGTGGTTAGCCTCGGACTGGTTGGCGAATCGCCTATCCTCAACAAGATAGAGCGGGAAAGCCAATATGTCAATGGGCTAGAGGCAGGAAAGGTTTTCTCCCTCAACGACCAATATCTCTCAGAGAATCTGCAGGCAGCGGAAAAGCAGGCAGCCAGTTTTCAGGAACTCCTGGATGAAAGCAATGCGCTCTATGTTATCTCTGCCCCAAGCAAGCACTATGCTCAAATAAAGGAGGCATTAGAAGCTGGCAAACACGTATTGTGCGAATCGCCTATCACTCTTCAGCCTCAGCAATGGAAAGAACTCAAGAAAATAGCAAAAGATAAGAAGGTAGTCTTGATGGATTCTATCAAGACCGCCTATTCCGTAGCCTATTACCGACTCTTACTCTTGGCTAAGGGCGGTATCATCGGTGATATCATGTCGGTGGATGCAACCTGCACCAGTCTCATAGACTTTGACCCGACCCAGGATTCACAGAAGAGTCTTTACGAATGGAACAGTATCTGCGCCTGGGGACCGACGGCGCTCCTGCCTATCTTCCAGCTTCTGGGCACAGAATACAGCAGCAAACAGATAGCCACTCACTTCTTGGACGAAGCAAAGCGCTATGATGCCTTTACCAAGATATCCTTCCTCTATCCTCATGCCGTAGCTTCGCTGAAGGTTGGTCAAGGCGTGAAGTCGGAAGGCGAATTGATTATCTCGGGCACCAAGGGATACATCTACGTACCAGCCCCATGGTGGAAGACCGATTACTTCGAGGTGAGATACGAGAATCCGCAGAACAACAAGCGCTACTTCTACCAGCTGGATGGAGAAGGGTTGCGCTATATGCTCCTCTCCTTCCTCAAAGCCATCCGCACCGGCAAGGACTTCTCGTATGTATCCGATGACATATCAGAAGAAATCGTCAAGACTATCGCCAATTTCGAGGCAAGAAAAGACATGGTCATCATATAGATTCGTCTACATGACGTCCATTTCCTTTCTTGAAAGCTTTTTCCTTTTAGTCTTAACGGCATTTATATAATTTAACAACTATTAGTGCAAGAAAGCACAAGTTTCTCTGTTATTATACATATAAAAATAAGCAAAAACAATAATACGATGAATCAGAAATTGTTAAAAAGCCATACGATATTGGCGATTTGTATTCTAATCTTATCCATCATCCCTGTTGTGGCAATAGGTCCCTATCTCCATCAGTTTGCAGATGACTATGTATTCGGAGCTCCTGTCTACAAGGCTTGGACTGCCACCCATTCATTTGGGGCATGTATTCAGGCGGCCTGGGCTGAATCCATGCATATCTACCAGACATGGCAGGGTACCTATTCGGCATGTTTCCTGATGGCATTACAACCTGGAATTTTTGGCAAATACTGGCTTGTACCGATTATTCTATTGGGAAGCCTAATTCTTTCCACCTATACACTGGGATACACAATATTACGCAGATTGCTACATATCAACAAATTGGAATACACTTTCATTTCTACTCTATTTGTATTAATGACCGTACAGTTCGTATGGTCGTTCTACGATGCATTCTGCTGGTATAACGGAGCGATGTACTATACCTTATATTATAGTATTTCTTTGTTCCTTGCCTCCCTACTCATCGAATTCCATCTTACAAAATCCATCATAGCGAAAATCATCATCACGCTGGTTTCCGCAGCACTCGCCATATTCATTGCCGGCGGCAACTTTGTTACCGGTCTGGGTATGCCAGCCATTCTCTTTATGGCAATCGTATGGATGTGGGTGGAGAGGAAGAAGACTCCTTTCTTCTTGCTTTCTATCCTTATCATTTATGCCTGCGCTTTTGCTTTCAGTGTATTTGCACCAGGCAATACTGTCCGCCAATCCACAGTCACCAGTCAACCGAATGTGGTTTCAGCCTTCTTTATTGCGATAGCAAAGGGCATAGAATTTCTCGCTGATGCCATTAAAATCACAGAAATACTCATGTTTACCATTCTCATACCTTTTCTTGCAAGATTAGCCAAGGCATCCCACTTTAGGTTTTCTCATCCATGGCTTTATCTGCTCATCTCTTTCCTACTCTATTGCGCCTTCTTTTTTCCAAACAGCTATGCCATGGGAACCAAAGGAGCAGACAGAACACAGAATGTATACTTCTATGTGCATCTGTGGATGATTTGCTTCAATATCTACTATCTTTCTGGTGCTCTTCAGCGCAGAGCGGCTGATCTGGAACCAATAAGCGTTGCTATTGTAAACTTGACAGAGGCAATCAGACTGAAATATAATAAATACTTCAGATGGCTACCGGTATATTACTGGCTTGTGTTGGTACTTTCTATCACAGCAAAGCCAACTACTACCAACAGAACACTCTCCTTGCTGCGTAGAGGAACAGCACAGAAGTTTGATCTAGAAATGCAGCAGCGCGAAATTGCCGTAAAGCAAAGCAAGGCAGATCATCTGGTATTAAATCCGCTTACCGTAAAGATGCCATCCGATGCCTTCCATGATATCACTATTTATCCAGGTTATTGGATTAACCGAGGTATGGCAAACTATTATGGCAAGAAAACGGTAGTAGCATTACCTTTCGATGATGGCGAAGAAACGCCAGCCAAGTTGTTAAAACGCTGCCGTGATGAAGTAGGTCCAGGCGGAATGACCTTTATCGAAGGAAAATAAATCAGAAATAACAATACCATTCATTAAACAAAAAAGGTAAGTAGCCAAAACTGCTACTTACCTTTTTTATGTTTCAAGCGATCTTCTATAATCTTGCTAACAGCAACAAACTGATAGATGCCTTCATAGCAGGCACATACAAATCCTTCCTTACCATCACGGAAGCCACCCTTCTGAATATAAGCACGGAAGAAACGCACCAACGGACGATAGAACAAAGCTGCCATTCCATAATTGCGATCTTTCTTCTTTTCTATCTCGTTAGCTGTATACTGGTTGATTTTCCCCATTCTGCTGGCAATGCTGTCGTCTGCCAGATGAACCAAAGCCATATCTGCATGGGTTGCTGGTATCTTTTCTATCCTGCCCTTGATAATAGGGTCGGCATGGATGACAGCAGGCCATACCGTATCCTTCCTGATAAAGAAACGCAACTGATAGTCGGGATAGAAACAATGCATGAATCTTCCCATAAAGCGACTCTTGCGTGGCACATACAATCCCAATGGAGCATTCTCCTTCCCTATTAGGGAATAAAGATATTGTTTCAGTGCTGGGGTGACCAGTTCATCTGCATCCACCACCAGTACCCATTTGCAGGAAGCTGCATCTATGGCTGTCTGTCTTGCCGGTTCACAAATCTGATAACTGCCTCTAGGGAAAACAACTATCTTGCAACCATTACGCTTTGCAATATCCAAGGTATCGTCGGTACTTTCCATGTCGCAGACAACCACCTCGTCAAAGCCCTTCACTGTATCCAGCACCTGCTGAAGATGGCAGGAGGCATTATAGGTATTAATAACCACCGAGATGCCATTTCCCTGCTCTTGTTCTACACTTGTCTTATCCATATATCTATGCTCTATAAATATTGATCGATACCATTTGTGCAACGAACCAAACGCTCCTTCTTCACCTGGTTCAAAACATCTTTATGCATGTTCTCTTGGGCTTTAGACGCCTCCTTGTGATAAAGATGGTACATGATTCCTCCCATCTTCAGAGCCTTCTTCCGAACGCCAGCAAAATGCAGGCGATAGGCAAACTCGGCATCCTCATGTCCCCATTCCAGCAAATCCTCATTGTAACCATTTACCTTGATGGCATCCTCTCTCCAATAAGCCATGTTGCAACCTCTGAGATGGTCGATTCTACGGGCATAGCGAAAAGCCAGCAATCTGCGGAACACATGAGAACGGAAGCTATTGCTTACATAACTGAAAGGCATGTTCCAAAGATTCACATTGACTACCTTTGTATCCAAAATTTTTTTGGAAATCTGGGCAGACAGCAGCACTCTACTTCCACAGACGAAACATCCTTTCTGAGCCATTTCTATATGGTCTTCTACAAAATGAGAACTCAAAACAACATCTCCATCAACTTGGATGATATAATCACCCGTAGCCTTTGCTATTGCCTTATTCAAAATGGAAGTTCTTCTGAATCCCTTATCTTCCTGCCAAACCCAAATTACCGGTACTGGCATTTTTTCAGCATAACGGTCTATCAGTTTTTTAGTCTCTTCGGTAGAACCATCGTCAGCAATAACAACTTCATCAGGCATAACATGCTGATGCAACACGCAATACAACACGAGTTCTAAGGCTTTAGGCCAATTGTAAGTCGTAATCAATAATGTTGTTTTCATAAACCTAACTTTTTACGTTTAAAATAATGCAAGATACTTTTGCGATGTACCCATCGCCAATCGTGTATCTTCTTTGCTCCTATTATTTTTTGTAATATTTTCTCATCCATTCCCCGCAGTTTCACATACTCTCGTGCCACACACTCGAAGACATCCATTCTTCCGGTAAACCTCGTCAGGTTTTCCACACATTCCTTCATCGGCGGATAGCCTGAGTAAAACCTCATACGATTGATATCGATAAGCGAGAACGTATAATGACCATCAGCCTGAAGCTGATACAGCACATTGCCGGCATTCAAGTCAATATCGATGATGCCTTTCTGGTGCAATCGATTCACAAAGTGCGCATAATCTGCCGCCATCACCCTGTTGAATTCCTCTGGGGAGTTCAACTGATCGTTGATAGGCATACTGTTATCAATATCAGAGATAAAGTAGCAATAGTCAATAAGTCCCTTTACCCTCGTTTCAATATATCCAAAGCCTTCGGGAGTGGCAAAGCCATCTGCCATCAGCCTAAGGGCATTCTCATAGGCACGGAAAGCCTTGGTAGAGCGGAAGAAGCTATATCCTATCTTCTGAATGAAATTAGGCTGCTTGTATCTCTTCACCACAACTTCTTTCTCTTTTCCATCAAACTTTACATGAAAAGCCTTGATAACATTTCGTCCTTCAAAGATACAACGTCCCTCCTGCTCGAACACATCCGGGATGCGTTCGATGAAACTTCTCATCTCTTCGTATTTTGGGTTTATCTTTATCTTCATTTGTTTACAGTACTTTTATATTTTTGCCTAGGATGGTTAGGAACGCCAGGGAATAGCATTTCCAGACTATTATCTTCTAACATCTTAGGAATTATAAAATTTCTCAAATAAATTTTGTCTCGCCTTACAATTGCCGATAATTCATCTAAAGATATCCACTCAGAACAAACAGTACAAATCATAGCCTTTAAGCTTTGATAAGGCATTCTTTGTTTTACACGAGTACTTGCAATATTAGGCTCGGAACTTGCAATATTAGCCCCAGAACTTGCAATATTAGGCTCGGAACTTGCAATATTAGCCCCAGAACTTGCAATATTAGGCTCGGAACTTGCAATATTAGGTTCGGAGCTTGCAATATTAGGTTCGGAGCTTGCAATATTACCAGTCATAGGCAACCGATACTTGGTTCCTCTACCATATCCCTCTTGAACCAGCAATTTATGCTTACACATATCTTTCAACAAATCGGCGACTTCTGCCTTATGCTGGTTAAGGACAACCCTTAAGTTCTCATTTGTAATATATCCATCTGTGCAAGCTGCATTAAGAGTCAACAGGCGTTCATGTCCCAAAGAAAAAACTTCTGTTCCAAATATCCGAACCAATCTTTCCTTTGTTCCTTCATCCATCATCGACTCCATCATCATTGTGAGTTCCACTAAGTCAGGCTGACTTAATGTTCTCAACATAGGTGCTCTCCAATTTGCAAATCGCCAACCAGCCAATATCTTATCAACTCCACTTCCCGCTTTTTCAGCAGAGCCAATCAACATAAACATCTTTTGAAGAGTCTTGTTGCGACATACGCTAGCACTTTCTCCATAATATTGCATTTTAGAAACCAACAGAGTTCCCGGGTTAGTAAAAACAATTTTATTGCTATACAATCGCACTACCATTGTTGCATTTTCCGAATAATCGGTATGAATACAAAAATTCACCAGAGCTTCGCGAACAGCCACATGCGCAGGAGTTTCATCACGACGAATATTGCCCTCCAAGATGAAAGGTTTTGGCAAGACCGCTGATAATCTTGGAAGAACACGAAGATAGAATTGGAATAAATTTGCCTCCCAAGTTCCATCAGGACAAATACGATTGGTCCATCGTATCTCAGGATTATCTGACAGCTTTTCTTGGTAATCAGGAAAGAAGTCGGGGCAACATTCATTATCAGTAATGGCATCTTCTTTACCAAACATCAAAACTCCTGCCACAGTAAAACCTTCTTCTTTCGTTCCACGATCAGTACGATAAGCACCTATCTTTTTAAGAAATTCAAAATCAGACAAAACAGACCAAGGATGATCTGGCTTGGCTAACTTAAATAATTGCCGATATTGAGCAACAGACTCCATATCTAAATCATCCAATGAATAATTTCTCAAAATGCGGCTATCAGCAGGATTAGAAATATTCGCATCTGAAAACATACGCTGTACTTCTTTTTCCGTACATTTATAATCACCTTCATGATTGCGCTTGAAAGTACCATTATAGGGTTGAGACGTTCTATAAACAGGCCGCTGTTCTCTGGATGCACGAGGAATAAAGAATAACATAAGTTTATGACCTTTATAATCTTCTACCACGACATCTTCTGTTTTTAACAGGTTACAACTAACCGTAGCTCGATTATTCACATTATTCCAAAAGTCCTTTGTATATTTCTCGATCTGTTCATCAGATAGATTATCTATATAGAACTTACCTTTTCTTTCTATAACTCCAAGCACGATAATTCCTCCTTCGCTATTGGCGAAGGCTGAATAGGTATCCCAAAAGCTGCCAGGAAATCCACCGGCAGCACTTTTAAACTCCAAGTCATCACTCTCTACACTATTCAAGAGTGAATCCAGATAATCCTCGAAGTTTAATCTATCACGTACTTCTAACATACTATTCTTTTATATTCTTAAACTAGATACCATCCAGATATCTCATAGGTTGCAAAGATACGAAAAACTATCAGAAAAGCAAAATTTTAGGGAAATAATCTTTCTTCCTTTATTGATACTTGCTTTTTTTTATCTATTTTCTTGCAAGTTTAAAGTATATTTCGTAATTTTGTAGCCAACAACATCATTATAGTTTTCATAAAAAATAAGAAATCCAATGAATATTCAAAAACTGAAATATAAATTCCATAGCGGAAAAAACAGCAAACCCTGGTATTACATCAAGGAATACGCCCGTCTTTATACTCCTGCCTGCATCCTGATATGGAGGGGACAGCGTTTACTAGCCAAAGCCAAGAAACGCAAAGATTATGGCTATATTCTAAGCCGAGTAAACTACTACAACAAGCTTACAGAAAACAATCTTCATCTCAACAAAGATTTGTGGGAAAAGAAAGCTGTAAAAGTTGCAGAACAGCCGATGACCCGCCAAAAGGTGTATTATCTCGATACCTTGGAGTATGCCCGCTGTTTTGACGGCAATAACAAATGGAATCTCCTCCCTGGTGACATCACGTATGTGGAAGATATTCCTACCATTGTAAAGAGCCGCCCAATTCATGGAGAAAACCAGAACTCCGTATTGCTCAAAATGGATAAGGTGCGCCATTTCATATTTGTCAAGGACAAACTTTCGTTTGCCGAAAAGAAAGACCAGGCTATCTTTAGAGGAAAAATAGCCTGTAAGGACATCCGTGTGCAATTCGTAGAGAAGTTTTTCGGAAATTCTCGCTTCGATATCGGAACCATAGATCTGATTAAGCCAGAATGGAAGAGCGACAAGATTTCCATCTACGACCATCTGAAGTACAAATACGTGATGGCGCTGGAGGGAAATGACGTAGCAAGCAATCTGAAATGGATTATGTCTTCCAATTCCATCGCCGTGATGCCTAAGCCATATTACGAAACTTGGTTTATGGAAGGTACTCTGAAGCCAGACTATCATTATATAGAAGTAAAGCCTGATTTCTCTGATCTTGAGGAAAAGATGGACTACTATACTGCTCATCCAGATGAAGCGCAAGCTATCATCAACCACTCTCATGAATATGTAGAGCAATTCAAGGATAAGCAGCGTGAGGATATCATCTCGCTGATGGTTCTGGACAAGTATTTCTCTCTATTAAAATCCAAAGATTAAGCAACTTAACAGGTTCTTTAAATAAGAAAAGGTAAAATCAGAAAAGCCCCTTCAGCCTTCCAAGTTTTCATATACCTGGAATACAGAAGGGGCTTTTTGCATTTATGATTCCTTCCACACTCTTCTCATAAGCAGAATAACATTGGCAGCAATACAAAGCGACATTTTTTAGATGAGACCATCACTAAACAGCGGATTATAGATTTTTGAGAGCTTGCAATATTAAGAGCCGAGCTTGCAATATTAAGCCGTGAACTTGCAATATTAAGCCACGAGCTTGCAATATTAAGAGCCGAGCTTGCAATATTAAGCCGTGAGCTTGCAATATTAAGAGCCGAGCTTGCAATATTACTTGGTATATTTGAATCTGAACTTGGTATATTTGAATCTAAGCTTGGTATATTTGAATCTAAGCTTGGTATATTTGGGCTTAAACTTACAACCTTAGAGCCTGAACTTGCAATATTACTTGGTATATTTTAACTAGAGCATGGTATATTAGAGTCTGAGCTAGCTATATTAAGTCACGAACTTGCAACCTTAGAGACCGAACTTGCAACCTTACGGAACAGAAGTTCACAATATCCTTCTGTTTTTTCGTCAATAGCACTCTTTTAGCGTCATGGTCGGTGTCAGAGAGTCAAAGTTCTGTGTCTTGTCTTATTTATCCTTTAACTCTTCCGTATTTCACGTAAAAGTTCGCGTAATTGATTTTAAATTACGCGAGTCACATCCTTGTGATTATCAGGTAGTTAAAACTAATTCTCGGGTAATTCTCGGGTAATTCTCGGGTAATTCTCGGGTAATTCTCGGGTAATTTACGGGTAATTTACGTCAACTTCCACTCTCTGTTTTTGGTTGTTTTAATAGTTCCTGCAATACGAAGTCTTTTCAACAAGTTACTTATTTTGGTTACTTTCTGTTCATCACTCAGCACATCAGACAACTTATCTTTAAGCAATAAATCGATATCTTTTCTAGATGCCGTACCAAACTTCTCAAGATAGTTAAGAATCAACTTGCGAAAATAGTCATCATCAAAACTTTTGTTCTTGACATACTGACTCTTTAAATCAGAATTCTTACTTGCTGCCACAACTTCGTATGACAGATAATACTTTGGCTTTCGTCCTTCTATAAACTTACATTTACGCAGATACTTTGCCTGAATATCACCAATAGACATTCCCTTCTGCACTTTATCTAAAAGCATAATATCATTCAAGCTAAGGTCTGGATTAGCAGAAAGAATCTTAGCAAAATTCTCATCCTTCACTTTACCTTCAATAGTGAGCTTAACTTTTCCATCTGATAAATCATACTCAGGAAGAGGGAAGAACCTAACACTTTGCTTTAAGAACATCTTACGAATACCGCCACCTTCAGTCTCTATCATATTCAGGTTTCGCATAGCTTCCACCAAAAAACGGTTACGATAAATAGACTCCGGGCAATCATTCTCCACTACTTCCTCTATGCTCTTTGGCAAGAAATGGCCGTGATTCTGAAATATAAGATGATCATCCTCATATTCTACAATATCTATTCTGGCACATTTGGTATAATCCTGATGAGCGATGGCATTGTTCAGTGGCTCACGAATATTGAACATATCATAGCGGAGCATCTCGTCTGGAAAAAGCGTATTAGGACGCACAAGGCGATACTTCACATTTCTCACCTTATTATATAGTCTATCCACAGACAAAAGCAAAGGAATAGAAAAGACATCATAGTCCTTGTTCAGAGGTTCACCAACAGCTCTAAGAGACCATCGTATCTTAGCCACATACGGACTAAGCAAATGCTCAGAATCTTCTTTACCTAGCAACACCAAGGTAGCACGGGTAATCTTGCCACGAATCGTTAGTTTTGCCTTATCCAAGAACTTTGCATCATCCCATGTCTGCACCTCCTCCTTTTTCAAAGGATTTCGCTTAACAAACTCCTTTCTGGCTTTCTCGATTGCCTCTGCATCCAAATCATCAATAGTTGCATCTTCCACAATGACAGCACTCCAATCATCAGTCACTTCTATCTCTGATAAGATTGCCTGAAGACGATCGGAACGCATTTCCACCAAAGAATCTCCAGTACGCTGCCATGCCTTATTATGTGCATAAACAGGCAACTTTGCATGATGTTTAGGAATCGTCAATACCCAGACGATTTTTGCAGTATCATCAGCTTTCAATTCCATAATATCAAAATCCTCCAAAGGAAGATTTCTACATTTCTCTGCAATTCGAGCTTTGGCCGACTCGACATTATATGAACCAAGATTCTGAATGCCGATAACCTGAAACGTACCATCCTCTACACCAATAATAAGAGAACCTCCATTCATATTGGAAATGGCTGACACGTAAGATACCACATCATCAGCCTCATGTCCACAGAGGCTATTCTGCAGATTCTTATACTCTTTCCATTCACAAGACTCGTTTTCCTCAGGAAAGCGAACGCCTATATATTCTCTGATTTCTTGTTCTGTCATTGCCGTATTGCATTATTATGTTTGATCGCGTTAACTATAGATTGCAAAGATACGAAAAACTATCAGAAACGCCAAATTATTTGAAGACTATCTTGCTTCAGATTTTTCCGACATCTTGAAATTCTCTTATGCTTCCTTCCAAACTCTTCTCTTGAGCCACAACGCCAAGATGGGGTCGCTCATTTCCAGATGTTTAGGAGCTGATATCGTGATCAGATCTTTCACCATCAAGGATTTCTTGAGGCGGGTTACATTGGCGGCAGTACCCAGGCGATAGGTTTCCAATATCGCCGTCTGGGTGAAACCGGTATGTACTCCATTGATAATGGCATGCAGGAAATTCATCTGATAGGCAGAAAGGTCTTCGGTCTGCTGGATAAACAAGGGCTCACAGGCATCCAGCAACCTGTCGATTCCATATTTCAAGTCCTCTTCTGTAGCTGCTGATTCATCTTGCACGCGCAACCATACAAACCATGCCAACTGCTGTACATAAGAGGAATACCTATCTGTTACCTGACAGATTTCACGAGCCAACTCTTCTGAGATATGCTTGCCGGTAGATTCGAATCGCTGACAGATATACTCCACCCAGTCTTTCTCGCTAATTTTATTCAGATAAAAGAAATCACCAAAGCGATAGAATGGGTAACTGGCATTCTGGAACATCTGTTCCATCATGTGCTTCTTGCTTCCATAAAGGCAGTAAGAAACATGGCTCTGCAATTGCCATACGCTACGGAGTTTCTTCTGGAAGGTCAAGGAATCAGGAAAATCGCCAATCTGCTGAAATTCATCGATGCAGACTACGATATGACAACCTTTAGACCGAGCTATCATTTCAGGAAGTCTCAAAACTTCTTCTGTCGTATTGTTACCAGCATTATACTCCAACGCCAAAGAGAAATCTGTCAAAGGATCTTGTCCGATACTGATTTTTGGAACGAAACGGCTTAAGAATACCTTGGCATTCTCCATCCATTCTTCCCATTTTGAAGAAGTAGCCCGAACCACAGCCGTGGCAAAAGCATTGATAAAATCATTCTCCGAACGACAGCCAAAGGCATCTATACGAGCTATTCTGATGTCTTCGCTCTCTACAAGCGAACACACCTTATCCACCAATGAAGTCTTACCCATACGACGAGGTGAAATCAATATCGTATTCACTCCATACGTAAAGTTCGCCTTCAGGCGTTCTGTTTCCTCTCTACGGTCGGTGAAGGAATCTCCCTCCACACGAACACCGAATACAAACGGAGCTTCTTTACTTTTTCTCATAATCACTACCTTATTTTATAATACTGAATTTCGCAAGTAAGCTGGCTTTCAAATTGCCGAGTGCAGCTTTTCTTCTGCAAAGATAGCAAAAAAAAACAAATTAAACAAGGTTGTTTTAAACAAAGTTGTTTAAAACTAGCATTTTTATTACGAATTAACTAATAGTCAATAGATTACGGGTAAGACACCAAAGAATTTAGCGGGAATATTTTTAAAACACGGACAAATTGAATTTGTCCGGATGGTTGTCCGGCAGGCTTATAAGTACCAGGAAAACAATACGTTATGGCACTCCGGACAATTTGTCCGGACAAATTCAATTTGTCCGTGTTATTTTTTTATGAGAAAGGAAGAAGAAGAAAAAGGGGATTACGGATTGAGACGAGAACCTGTTATCCGAGAAGCTATAACCTGGCACCCGAGAAACTATGATTTAGCACATAAGAACCTATGTTTTCCGACCCACAAAACTATGACTTAGATTTTTTAACATAAAGCTCTAAAGCAGCCAAAGGAGAATAAGAGAGGTTGGAACGT
>ENA-OPAR01000341-OPAR01000341.1-human-gut-metagenome-genome-assembly--contig:-NODE-341-length-24073-cov-7.792531_pt1 | contig 24073 bp, 18 predicted proteins | sample MGYA00241061_ERZ501438 | MGnify/ENA primary metagenome ERZ501438 (study PRJEB25962, sample SAMEA2042580) | human gut metagenome | biome: human gut; feature: human-associated habitat; material: faeces...
GCGCTTGCATGGCATGCAAGAGGTCACCGGTTCGATCCCGGTATTCTCCACCAGATCAGAAAGGCATCACACATTGTGTGGTGCCTTTTTTGTTGTTGCCAAACGAGTGAGGGCTTAGCTCACCCAGGGGAGCGCCGTGCATGGACTGCAAGAGGGTCACCGTGATCAGAATCGGCCCGGTAATCTCCACCAGAAGGAAAAAGCACTACACAGAAACGTGTGGTGCTTTTTTGTTGTTGCCAAACGAGTGAGGGCTTAGCTCACCCAGGGGAGCGCCGTGCATGGACTGCAAGAGGGTCACCGGTTCGATCCCGGTATTCTCCACCAGAAGAAAAAAGCACTACACAGAAACGTGTGGTGTTTTTCTTTTTATACAGACGCAGAAAAAGGCGGGAGCTTCCCACAAAAGGGAAAGCCACCGCCTTTGTTGATCATCGGATGAGCCAGCCGTAATCCTGTCTGCAATCTACCACATGATCTGCATAAACCGTATGATCTACGATCTGGAAGATAAGCATATAGCGTTTTTCAAACAAGATAAATCGGTAAGCATTTTTAGGAATGTATTCGCCTTTGAGCCATGGGCAGCGCTGCGGCATCTGCTCCAGAGATTTTGCAGCCTTTTCAAATTCCACTGTAAGCCGCTCTGCTGCTGCAGGGTTGACCTGTGCCAGAAATGCGGCATGGGACACCAGCATCTGAGCAGCCCGTGCTGACACGATCACGCGGTATTTATTTTGCTGCTCCATGTCCGGCGGCCTCCTTGATCGCACTGCGCATCATGGAAGTGACCTCGTCGATCGAATAGCCCTCGCTTCCACGCATCCGGTCCTCTTCCACGGAAAGCAGCTCTTCACGGAGCTTCAGCATTTTTTCACGGCGGTTGTAGGTTTCGATGTCCATGACGACCAAGTCACCCTCGCCGTTTTTGGTGAGAAAAATCGGCTCAGCGGTTTCTCTGCACAGATCGGCGATCTCGTTGTAGTTCTGACGAATCGCTGCAGATGGACGGATATTCATAAAAGCACCTCCTGCTCCTGAACGATCTATAATAGTAAAATTCTAATTATATTATATCCATATTGTGCAACGAAGTCAATGCGAACAGCTGTCACTTCGTTCTCCGGTTCGATCCCGGTATTCTCCACCAGATCAGAAAGGCATCACACATTGTGTGGTGCCTTTTTTGTTTTGCATTGCAGCAGGGAAACACACAAAAATTTCTGCCCACTGCCGCAACCTGCGCGAAACGGGCTGTTTTGTGCGCGAATGGCAGACCACGGAAGGCGGAACTTGTGCTATAATATAAAAAACAGGGAAGCAGAAGGAACAGGGGGTGCAGCAATGAACCTGCAGACGGCGATCGTGGAAGACAGCAAGCCGGATGCCGAACGGTTGAAACAGCTGCTGAAAAAGGCATTTGAAAATGAGAACATATCCTGCAGCTGTTTTGCCAGCGGAGATGAATTTTTGCGGGCCGGCTGGCGCGAAGGGTATCAGGTGGTGTTTCTGGACATCTGCATGGAGGGCACCAATGGCATTGAGACGGCGCAGCGGCTGCGTGCGGCCGACCCGGATCTGCTGATCGTGTTTGTGACATCCTCGCCGGAGTACGTGTGGGATGCCTTTCCGGTACATCCATTCGATTATCTGCTCAAGCCTTATAAGGAAGAAAAGTTTGAGCAGCTGGCAGGGGAGCTGCGGCGGGTGCTGTGCCGCCAGCAGCCGGAGCTGGAGGTGCGCATTGCCCGGCAGATCGTGCGGCTGCCGCTGACCAAGATCTACTATGCTACGGCACAGAACCATTATGTGCGTGTGGTCACGGATGACGGCGAGTGCCGGGCCACGGCAAATTTTGCACAGGTGCAGGAACAGCTTCAGACCCAGCCGGAATTTCTGGTGTGCAACCGCGGCGTGATCATCAACATGTCCAAGGTGCTGCGGTTTGAGGGCGACTGCATTGAAATGCTGGATGGGACCCATCTGCCGGTGCGGCAGAAGGACAAAAACAGCCTGCTTGCCCAATTTACGCAGTACCAGTTCCGTGGTATGCAGCGGGAATTCTGACCCGGAAAGGAGAGCGCTTGTGAATTTTGCATTGTTTGGACGTTTTTTTCTGGAATTTGCAATGATGTATCCGGCAGAATACCTCTGCCTTGCCTCGCTACAGGAGCACTTGCGTGCACCGCGTAAAACCTATGCCATCGGTGCGTCGGCGATCACACTGATGGGTCTGGCTGGCGCAGCGGTGTGCTGCATGCTGGACATAGAAACGAACTTCCTGCTCATCCCGCTGCTCATCATCAGCTTCTGGCTGCTGCGCTGGCGCACCGACCGGGAAGTATCGATCAGCCAGACCATGTTTCTGTTCTCCGTGTCGGCAGTGATGATGTCTGTGTGCACCCTGCTTGCCATTGTGCTGAACGCGGAAGCTGAGCTGGACAATGCACAGCCGGTGTTTCTGCCCAGCACCTCGGTCATCTGCCTGACCCTCTCGGTGATACTCAGCGCCATCTTCCGCTTTACGGCAGTGCGCTGGAGCCGGTGGCTGCTGCAGGAGTACCACGGCGAAGCCTTCTGGGAGTCGGCATGGCCGCTGCCGGCACTGTACGCGGCGTTTCTGGTGTTCTGTATGCCGAAGGAGATCGGCGTCATCCTGATGAACCGCATCCGCATCATCGCGGTGCTGGCAGTGAGCATCTCGCTGCTGGGCATCTTTCTGCTGCTGTACGAGATGTACCGCGTGGCAAAGGAGTATGCCCGCAGCTCCCAGCTGGACCGCGAAAACCAGCTGTTGGCCGTGGAGTCCCGCCGCTATATGGAGCTGCGCAGCTATCTGGAACAGACCCGCCACCTGCGGCACGATTTCCGCCAGCACCTGCATGTGATCTCCGGCCTGACCGAGGCCGGGCGGCTGGATGAACTGAAAAGCTACCTGAGCCAGTACGAGAGCGAACTCAGCGATGCCAGACCCACCCTGTGCGTCAACGCTGCGGTGGATGCGCTTGCCGGCCACTACGACTACGAGGCCCGGAGACAGGGCATCCAGATCGAATGGAAGCTGGAACTGCCCAAGCTCCTGCCCCTGCCGGAGGCCGACCTGTGCACCATTCTTGGCAACCTGCTGGAAAATGCGCTCCATGCCAGCCAGAAGCTGCCGCCGGAAGAACGGCAGATCAAGGTGCTGGCCCGGATGCTCAGCCCGGCCATGATGGGCCTGATGGTGGAGAACCGCTATGACGGCGTGCTGAAAAAGCAGGGCGGCGTTTTGCACTCCACCAAGCATGACGGACAGGGCATCGGCCTTGTTTCCGTCGAAACTGCCGTGCACAGGTATCACGGCAATCTGACGGTGGAAACGGGCGGCAGCGTTTTCCGGGCCAATGTGCTGCTGAACCTGTAAAATATTCCTGCCCCAAGGCACCGGCTTTTTTGCACAAGCCGGTGCCTTTTGATTGCACTTTTCCCGGGAGATCATGATACTTATTTATAAAAGAAAAGGCAGAAGGGGAGCATATGGCAGCAGAAAGCAAAACCGGCTGTTTCTTAAACTTTCCTAAAAAATCTTTGTCCGGCCCGGCCCTCCCCCGACGGGAGGGCTTTTTGCTGTCCGTACGACGCATACGGTCAAGTTGAAAAATGAATAAAATTTACACATAGAATGAGATGATTTTAGGCTGAATGAGCAAAGAATCGAAAGAAGTCCCATAATCATATTGACATAATGGGTAATAGGGTGTAAACTACGTGCATCGGGTCGAGCAAATCCGAAAATTGAGATCATTCAGGGAGGAAACGGCTATGATGTGTTGTTGCGCAATGTGTTGTTGTACCGCAAACGCTTCCCGAACCGGCCGCCCTGCAGTATGGTATGCCGTGTGAGCATATCTGCATATTCTGTGTGGGAACACGCAGAAGGATCTGTCGCTGACCGCCTGGGAGCTTACTTGAAGAGGGAGCTTCCGGGCGTTTTGTTTTGACCCGCAAATCAGGATACAAGGGAGGAATCCGGCAATGGACTGGAATGCGATCCAGCAATATTTGCCGCTCTACCAGAAGGCCGCTGTACTTACCGTGCGGCTGGGCGTTGCAGGCATCATTTTTGCCATCATCATTGGCCTTGCCTGCGCAGTGATCCAGTATGACAAGGTGCCCGTTCTGCGGCAGATCGTGGGTGTTTACATCCAGCTGTCCCGCAACACACCGCTGCTGGTGCAGCTGTTCTTCATTTATTATGGCCTGCCCAAGGTGGGCATCCGCACCAATGCCGAGATCTGCGGCATTGCCGGTCTGGCGTTTCTGGGCGGCAGCTACATGGCCGAAGCGTTCCGCAGCGGTCTGGAAGCCATTGAGCCCATCCAGACCGAGAGTGCCTACAGCCTTGGCATGAACCGCTGGCAGACCATGCGCTACATCATTCTGCCGCAGGCCATGTCCACCAGTATGCCGGCTTTCATGGCAAATGTGATCTTCCTGCTCAAGGAGACCAGCGTGTTCAGCGCCATCAGCCTGATGGACCTGATGTTCACGGCAAAGGACCTGATCGGCATGTACTCCAAAACCATCGAATGTCTGTTCCTGCTGGTGGTGTTCTACCTTATCATTCTGCTGCCGGTGTCCATTGTGGGCAGCCTGATCGAAAGGAGGCTGCGCTATGCTGGATTTGGGTCTTGATGTCCTGTTCAAGGGCAAAAACATGGCCCGCCTGCTGGGCGGCCTTGGCGTTGCACTCAAGATCAGCGCCGTCTCGGTGATCATCAGCCTGCCGCTGGGCATCCTGCTGGGTGTGCTCATGACCTCCCGCAACCCCATTATCAAGGCGGTCCTGCGGCTTTATCTGGAGTTCGTCCGCATCATGCCGCAGATGGTGCTGCTGTTCCTCGTTTACTTCGGCACCACCCGTGCCTTTGGGTGGAACCTTTCCGGCGAGATGGCATCCATCATCGTGTTTGTGCTGTGGGGCACCGCAGAAATGAGCGACCTTGTGCGCGGTGCGCTGATCGCCATTCCGAAGCACCAGTATGAGAGCGCCGAGGCCCTTGGCATGAGCCGTGCGCAGACCTACTGGTACATCATCATTCCGCAGACGGTGCGCCGCCTGATCCCGCTGTCCATCAACCTGATCACCCGCATGATCAAGACCACCAGCCTTGTGCTGATGATCGGTGTGGTGGAAGTGATCAAGGTAGCACAACAGATCATCGAGGCCAACCGCACCACCAGCCCCAACGCAGCGTTTGGCATTTATCTCACGGTTTTCGTGTTATATTTCTTCGTATGCTGGCCCATCAGTCTGCTGGCATCCTATCTCGAAAAGAAATGGAAGTGACCGTACATGGCAGAACCTATTTTGACTGTTGAACATCTGATCAAGGCCTATGGCGAGACCCCCGTGCTGGATGATATCAGCTTTGCTGTCAAGCCCGGCGAGGTCATCGTGGTGGTCGGCCCTTCGGGCTGCGGCAAAAGCACCCTGCTGCGCTGTCTGAATGGTCTGGAGCCCACCCAGAGCGGCCGGGTGCGGCTGGGCAATGAGACCGTTGCCTACGGCGGTAAAAATCTGACCCAGCTGCGCCAGCGCATCGGCATGGTGTTCCAGAGCTACGAGCTGTTCCCGCACATGACGGTGCTGGACAATGTGCTTCTGGCACCCACCAAGGTGCAGAAGCGCCCCAAAGCGGAAGTGCAGCAGGAGGCCGAAGCTCTGCTGGACCGTGTGGGCCTGCTTGCCAAGAAAAACAGCTACCCGCGGGAGCTTTCCGGCGGCCAGAAGCAGCGCGTTGCCATCGTGCGTGCACTGTGTATGCACCCGGAGATCCTTCTGTTTGACGAAGTGACCGCTGCCCTTGATCCGGAAATGGTGCGCGAGGTGCTGGACGTTATGCTGGACCTTGCCAAGCAGGGCAAGACCATGATCATCGTCACCCACGAAATGCAGTTTGCCCGCGCCATTGCCAACCGTGTCATCTTTCTGGATGGCGGCAAGATCGTGGAAGAAGCTGCACCGGCCGAGTTCTTTGACCGGCCCAAGACCGAGCGCGCGCAACGTTTCCTGCGCACCTTCACGTTTGATGCTGTGAAATGAGTCACAGATCAAGATAAAGGCTGCGGGTGTTCCGCAGCCAAATGGGAAAGATTTTGTAAAGGAGTAATCATTATGAAACAGTCTAAGATCTCTCGTCGTTCCTTCTTGCTGGGTCTGGGCGCAGTTTCCGCTGCCGCTGTTCTGACCGCATGCGGCGGCTCTTCTTCTGCTTCTACTGCAACTGTAGCATCCGGCAGCAGCGTGGTCTACCGCACTCTGGATCAGATCAAGGAGTCCGGTACCATCAACATCGGCGTGTTCTCCGATAAGAACCCGTTCGGCTATGTGGACGAGAACGGCGAATATCAGGGCTATGATGTCTACTTTGCACGCCGTCTGGGCGAGGATCTGGGCGTGGAGATCAACTTCGTTTCCACCGAGGCTGCAAACCGCATCGAGTACCTGCAGACCGGCAAGGCGGATGTGATCCTGGCAAACTTCACCGTGACCCCGGAGCGCGCAGAGGAAGTGGACTTTGCTCTGCCTTATATGAACGTGGCTCTGGGTGTCATTTCTCCGGACAGCAACGTTATCACCACTCTGGACAACTGGAACGCTGACGACCAGATGATCGTCATTTCCGGCACCACCGCCGAGACCTACCTGACCAAGGAGTACCCCGACATTCCGCTGCAGAAGTACGATTCCTATGCAACGGCCAAGAATGCACTGGAGAACGGCAACGGCGTGGCATGGGCCAACGATAACACCGAGGTCATTGCATTTGCAAAGCAGAACACCGGCTACACGGTCGGCATTCCCTCTCTGGGCAGTCAGGACACCATTGCTCCTGCTGTGAGCCAGGGCAACACCACCGTTCTGGATTGGCTGAACGAGGAGATCAAGGCTCTGGGCGAGGAGAACTTCTTCCACAAGGACTATGAGGAGACTCTGGTGGATACCTACGGCCTTGACTATGAGGATGAGCTGGTCGTTGAGGGCGGCGTGACCGGCGGCGCAGATGCCGCATCCAGCGAAGCTGCTTCTTCGGAAGCCGCATCTTCTGAGGCTGCTGCTTCCGAAGTAGCTTCCAGCGCAGCCGCACAGTAAATAAAAACACCGAGCGGGCAGGAGAGGGCTGAACCTTTCCTGCCCGTTTTTGCATTGCACCATCTGCCGGAACGTGCTATACTGGAACAAAACAACTCCTGTCCGAAAAATCTGAAAAAGAGAGGATGTTCCCAATGAAACGTGCCTATACGAACGGGATCCTGCTGGATGGCACCGAGCAGATGCAGCCGGAAGCGCACAAAATCCTGCTGACCGAGGATGATAAGATCATTGCCATTGTCGATGAGGGCGTGGATCTGGACGGTTATGAGGTGATCGATCTGCACGGAGGCTATCTGTGCCCGGGCCTGATCAACCTGCATGTGCATCTGGCAGGCAACGGCAAGCCCAGCGCAAAGCCGCGGGATAATGCTGCGCTGGTGCGCAAAATTCTGAGCAATGGCCTGACCCGTGCGGTGGCCTACAGGCTGGTATGCAGCTACGCGAAGCTGGAACTGCTGGGTGGCGTGACTACCATCCGCACCGTGGGCGGCATTGCAGATTTTGACACCCGCTGCCGGGACGATGCCGCTGCAGGCAGACTGCTGGCACCGCGCATCCTTGCTGCCAACGAGGGCATTTCGGTGCCCGGGGGACACATGGCGGGCTCGGTGGCAGTTGCGGCCCATAACAATGCCGAAGCACTTGCTCAGCTCAAAAAGGCCAGCGGACAGAAGGTGGATCTTGTCAAGCTGATGATCACCGGCGGTGTGCTGGATGCTGCGGAAAAGGGAACGCCCGGAGAGCTGAAAATGAAGCCGGAAATGGTCAAAGCCGTCTGCGACGAGGCCCACAAGCTGGGCTATACCGTGGCGGCACACACCGAGTCGCCAGAAGGCGTAAAGGTGGCGCTGGAAAACGGCGTGGATTCCATTGAGCACGGAGCAAAGATGGACGATGAGACCATCCGGCTTTACAAGGAGCGGGGAGCCTTTGTGTGCACCACCATCTCCCCGGCGCTGCCCTACGCACTGTTTGATACGGCGGTTTCCGGTGCATCGGAAAAGGACCAGTATAACGGCAAGATCGTGTTTGACGGTGTGGTGGAAAGCGCAAAGACCGCCCTTGCCAACGGCATCCCGGTGGCCTTGGGCAACGATGTAGGCTGCCCGTACATCACCCAGTACGATTTCTGGCGGGAGCTGTGCTACTTCCACAAATACTGCGGTGTAAGCAACCAGTTCGCCCTGTACACGGCCACCCTGCGCAATGCTCAGCTGGCCGGAGTAGGAGACGTAACCGGTTCCATTGAGCCGGGCAAGAGCGCAGATTTTATTGTGACAAAGCACAACCCGCTGGAAGACCTGCGTGCGCTGCAGCATCTGGAACTGGTGGTCTGCCGCGGCCATGTGATCAAAAAGCCGAACCCCAAGCGGAACAAAACGGTGGATGCCCTGCTCGACCCGTACCTCGAATAATACTGAAAAAGCAAGGAGAGACGATTGGTCTTTCCTTGCTTTTTCGTTCACATGCCTGCCATCACGGCCATGATGCTTTGCCAGCTCTTGTTGCGGGCAGCGGGCACAGTGGTGCGGCGGCGTGCGGGTGCAGAGCCGGAAGAGACCGTATTCATGGCGGTCATCGGCACCGACGGATGGAAGAATACGGCTGTATCACCGGCCAGCCACTGGGCGGCAAGGCGGGCTGCCTGCGGGTCGGCCTGCAGGGTGCGGCGCTCGGCACCGGCCAGATGATCCGCCAGCCAGTAGAGGATGGCACCCAGCGGCAGGCTGGGCAGAACATCCTGACTCCAGTAGGTCCAGCGGGCACCGGCCCCTACAAAACTCTCCACGGTAATAACGGCACCGGTGCGGGCGTTCTGCGGGATGCTGCCCTGATAATCGATACCGGCGCACTGGCGAAGCTCGGCGGTGATGCGCTGGGTGCGTGCCAGATCCAGCCGGTCCTCACGGCAGTAGGCGCGGAAATCGGTCTCGTCGATCAGGCCGTCGGCGCTGGAAGGGAAGCGGCCCACCAGCTGGCCATCGGCGTTGTGGCACAGCTGCCAGCCCTTGCGGAACAGCTGAAAGTTCAGGCAGCGGCGACCCATGGTGGAGTAGCACAGAATGGAGGTGCTCTCACCGGGCAGCTGCTTCAGCTCCAGGCAGGCATCGTTGCCGCAGGTGTCCTGCAACTTTACCGTTAACAGCAGCTGCGCACCGGGGTGCTGAGCTGACATAGCGTTGTGCATGGCATCGAAATAACGGTTGGCATCCATGATCGGTTCCCTCCTGAAACTATAACACAGCAGTTCGTTGTATAACGGATGGGCACTGCGCCAAACGACCCGGTGCACAGCAGGCGGCTTACGCAGGAATGTTTTATTGACTGAACATAGTATAGCATACTTCACAACGAAAAACAACTATAAGTTTGTAAAAAAACAAAATATTTCCGCGCATCCTGCAACAACGACCCGAAACATGGTTGTTGCAAGAGCGAATCAGTTGTGTTCTGTATCAAAAACAGCCCACAGACGGCAAGGCCAAAGCCTCCCATCTGTGGGCTGTTCTGGTAAAATATGGTTCAATCGCCCAGTTCACGGATCTCGTTCTGGATCAGCCGCCCGGCCGCGCGGGCCAGTTGGTCCATGCCGCGGATACGGGCCATGTTTTTGCCGTAGATCTGTGCAGCGGCACCGGCAGAGCTGTCCTCACCCATGAACACAGCCGACACCCGGATGCCCATGCGCTGCAGCGCACGCACCTGCGCGGCAGTGTCAGCCACACCGGCAGCGTCCTCGTAACCGCAGCCCAGCGGGTTTTCTGCACTGGGCGGGATGCGGCGGCTGTCATTGGGCGAAGCGTCCGTCAGCACGATGAGCAGATGCCGCGGCGCAGGACCGGGCGCATACTGCAAAAGGTCGCCTGCTGCCCGCAGGGCAAGGCCGTCACGGTTCCAGCCGGAAGCAAAATATCGGTTGATGTTTTGCAGGTTTTTGTCTGCAAAGCCTTTGAGCACCCGTAGTACGGTGTAGCCCCGCAGGCTGCTGAAGCTGGACACCCGCACCGGGATACCGCAGGCCGCAAGGCTCTGGGCCAAAATGGATCCTTGAGCCGCGATCACTTCCTGACAGTGCAGGCGGGAAGCGGATGCGTCCAATAAAAGGTCTACCGTAAAAGAGGGCTGGTTCTCTTCCTCAGCACACAAAAACACCCGGTCATCGTTCAAAAGTGGTGCGCGCCAGATGCGCCCAGCGTTCAGGTTGCCGCTGCGGGCAACACGGGCGTTGGGCTGCTGGTGCACAAGGATGCAGTTGCGGATCTGCTCGGTAAGCCGCAGCACCACACTGCGGTGCAGTTCCCGATTTTTGGCGTAATAAGCGCGGTTGCGGTCGGCCTGCAGCTCAGCCTGTTCAGCCAGATGCTTTGCCTCCGGGGTGGGGGCCTGCTCCGGGCTTGGCACACCGGCGCTGAACCACAAATGGCATCCCAGGTGGTCGCCCACGCAAAGCTCCTGCTCAGCCTTGCGCAGCCGTTCCGGTGGGTAGAGAGAGCGGCCGAAGCAGCTTTCGATGTAGGCTCTGTCCTGCGCGGCATTCTGCTTCAGGGTGATGTGGGCCCTGCGCTTGTCCACCGCCAGCCCGCCGCCCACAGCATCCACGGAGTTTGAGTGTTCCACGGTCACGCGGTCCGTTTTGATCATCTGGGTGGGCATGGCTTTGGTGGCAAGCTTTGCCAGCAGGCCGTCCAGATGCAGATGCAAAGCTGCTCTCTGGTGCACAGTGCCGTCGAACAGGTTGAATTTTGCGTAGATCGATAAAATTTCGGCTTTCAGCTGTTCCGGCTCCGGCACATGCTCCGGGGCCAGCGCGGCGGCAAGGCCGGACTCGTAAGGGGTCATCATCGGGTCGGTGCGGCCCAGCACACGCCGCCAGCGTGCAGCCTGCATGGTGTACACCAGCTGATTTTTTGCCATCCACTCCTGACGGGAGAGCTTGTACTGGATGGCAAAGAAATAATCTGCATGGGCATGGCGCAGTGCTTCCAGCACCGGGCGGCGGGGCAGCTCCAGCCGGTAGGCGGCGTTTTCCAGATACAGCCATGTCATGTCGTCCAGCATCGTCTGCCGCAGATCACCGTCCCATGCGTCAAAGACGCTGCGGATCAGCGCGTCACCGTAATATTTGTGGATGAGGCCCACGACCGTGTTCATGTAAAAATCGGTGGTGCCGTCGGTATAGCGGGCCAGAAACAGCGGCTCAAAGCCATAGGCTCCTGCAGCAGCCCAGACCTGATTGGCCGCACGCCGCTCCTGCGCGGTGTAACTCTGGGCATCCATCAGCCAAAGAGCTTGGCGGCATCCAGCTTGGCCGGAATGCGCGCTGCGATCACATCACGGATCAGGCCCTGCTCGTAGGAGTCAAAGGCCTTGTTGGTGATGCCCATATCCAGTGCCGCGCCTGCCGGGATGCCGCGCCGGATCAGCCGCAGGGCATCCAGCATACCGCGCAGATCCAGCGCCTTGGTGGAAATTTCCGCACTGTCGCACTTTTTCTGCAGGTCAAGGAACAACAGTGCAAACTGGCGCACATACTTGGAAGCAAGATCGGGGAACTGCGTCCGCAGCAGCTTTTCCAGATCGTCCTGCGTAATGGTGGGCATCTGGATGACCACGAAACGGGAGGTGAGGGCCTCGTTCAGCTCACGAGTGCCGGCATAACCGTAGTTCATGGTGGCAATAAAGCGGGTCTCCTCCGCCAGCGGGATGCGGTCGTAGCCGGGCACATCGATGGCGCGGCGGAAGTCCAGCACCGCGTGCAGCACGGCCAGCGCTTCGTTTTTGGCCATGTTGATCTCATCCAGCACACCAAAGCCGCCGCACTGGGCGCAGCGGTATACCGGGCCGGGCCGGAACACCACCTGACCGTCCGCAAAAGTGTCCATGCCAATGAGGGATGCTGCGTCCATGTTCACATGGAAGGAGATGTCCCATGCGGGACGGCCAAAGGCGGCGGCAAGGTTCTCGGCCAGCACGTTTTTGCCGGTGGCTTTTCCGCCTGCCAGCAGCAGGTTTTCGCCGCAGAGCAGCGCCGCCAGCGCCTGCTCCCACACCTGTTTGCCATAGTAGGTAAAGGCAGGGGAAGGGATGCGCGGGCGCAGTGCGTCCGGCAGGGCATGGGCAGCGCGGTACTGCTGGACTGCTTCCAGCAGAGCGGGGTCTACCCCTTCCTGCTGCAGAGTTTCAAGGAGATCAGACATTTGTACAAACACCTCGATTTTGCCGGTTGTCTGGCACAAACCGGCTGTTCAGCTTTATCATAGCACAATCGTGGGGATTTGTGTAGGGGGCACGTGGCGAAAAAATAGCAAAGAGAGGCGGCCCCAAACAGGGACCGCCTCTCTTCATGAAGAAAGAAGAAATGGAAAAACGCTTAAGTTGTGCCGGAAAACCGCGCTGGATCAGGCGTTATCCAGGCCAGCCATCTGCTTGACGGCCTTCATGGCGAAGGTCAGGGTGCGGCCCATGGCCACACCAGCCATCAGGCAGGGGTAGTTGTTGGCAAAGAAGCTGCCGGACATATCACCGGTGATATACAGGCCCTCCATGGGCTGGTTGTTGTTGTCCAGCGCCTGACCCTTTTCGTTGATGGCAATGCCCTGCTCGGTGGTCAGCAGAGAGGCACCCAGCCAGCAGCCATAGAAGGGCGCAGTGCGGATGGCACTCAGGCGGTAAGCGGGCTTGCCGAAATCCTCATCGTTCTGCTTGTCGTACAGCTCATTGTAGCGCTCCACGGTAGCAAGGAAGGTGTCCTTGGCAGCACCGGTAAAGCCCATCTTGTCAGCCAGCTCGTCCAGCGTATCGCACTTGAACAATGCACCGGCCTCAATAGCCTCGTCCATCTTACCCTGAATGTACTTCTCGCCGCCGTTGCGGGTCTGGGCAGAGCAGCCGATGGTGTGGAAACGCTTTGCGTCCTCCAGAATGTTGGCATCGCAGATCTGTGCGTAGACGCGGCCCGGCTGGTGGGCGGCAGCGTAGACGATATCGTTGTAGGGGCAGCTCTCGTTGGCAAAGCGCTCGCCGTTGCGGTTCACCTTCAGGAAGGGCTGGGTACCGGGGTTGTACTGGCGGATCTTGCCGGGGAAGGCCTTGCCGCCAAAGGCAGTGTCGCTATCCACATAGCCGCCATCCACGCCGGGGGCAACAACGCCGCGGTCAAACAGCATGGGAGCGGCTTCCTTGTCCAGATTGGCACCGGCCCACACAGCAGCGCGGATGCCGTAGCCCTTGTCGGCGGGGGAGTAGGAGCAGGCGGTGGTCACGCTGGTGCCAAGCGGGTCCAGCTGCTCCATCATGTAGGGGTTGCCGGGGAAACCGCCGCAGGCCAGCAGCACGCCCTTGTTGGCGTTGTAGCGGATAAAGTGGTCATCTTCGGTGCTCTGGGCGATGATGCCGGTAATGCGGCCCTCGCTGTTCTTTTCCAGCTTGGCCAGACTGGTCTTGAAGTCCACATCGTAGCCCAGCTCCTGAATGTACTGCAGCAGCAGCTCATTACGGGGCAGGCCGGATGCGCTCTCGCTGGCCATGTAGTTGTGCTCCTGCACAGGGTAGAGGTAGTCGGTGTTGTGCTCGGCATTCTCTGCAGGCCATGCAGCCTCGCTGCCGGAGGTGAAATCGCATACCCAGCCGTACTTATCTTCCAGAATGCTGCGCATGAAGTCGTGCATGGCGGCAGACTCGTTGATCCAGGTCTTGACAACGCGCTGATCGCACTTGCCGGAGGCGTAGCGGGAGATCTCGCTCAGCAGTTTTGCCTTATCGGTGGCGGGTTCGCCAGCCTCCTTAGCGGCAGCAGAATCAACAGCGCCGTACCAGTGACGGGTGTCCTGCACGTTGGCGTTCTGCTCGATAACACGGAAGTTCAGGCCGTTGGCAGCAGCATAGGCGGCAGCGAACATACCGCCGTTGCCTGCACCCACGATCAGGATGTCGGTGTCCACGGTCTCGGTGATGGCGGCCTCGTCGATATCAGGCTCTTTGCCCAGCCAGTCGTTTGCGTCGCCTGTGGGCAGCTGCACGCTGGACACCACAGCCTCACCCTTTGCCTGTGCATAGCAGCTCTTGGCGGCCTTCATCACAGCATCGGAGGTGATGGTAGAGCCGGAAACGCCGTCGATTTCGGCAGAACCGGCAGAAAGCAGCTGCTCACGCAGCTCATCGGCAGCGGCAGCGCCGAAAGAAGCGGTCTCGCCGGAGGTGTCCACTACCACGTCGGTGACAGCGCTGTCGGAGAAGGTCATGGTGACCTTGACGGTAGAGGAGATGCCCTCGGCAGTGCCCTCGTAGGTGCCGGGAATGTACTGACCGGCGGCACCGGAGGCAGTGGAGCTGGAGGCAGAATTGCAGGCAGCCAGTGCGCCGGCGGTCACACCGCTCATGGCGGCGGCAGCGGCGATCTTCAGAAAGCCCTTGCGGGAGATCTTGTTCATAGGTACGCTCTCTTTCTCTTTTCTCTTCTTGTTTTTCTTCTCATCGCGCAGCAGGGTAAAAACCACTTTGCTGAATCTTTAACAATTGTAGCGTAGAGTGACGCACTTTACAATTCAATTATGTTATATTATAATTTAGGAAATCCTAATGCAAGAAAGCGAGGATGCGCAGATGAACCAGAGTGCACTGGAAGGATTTGTGAAGATCGTAGAGATGGACAGTTTTTCGGCAGCAGCAGAGGCACTGTATCTTTCGCAGTCGGCGCTTTCGCAGCAGATCCGCACGCTGGAAGGGCAGCTGCAGTTTGAACTGTTCCAGCATGTACCGCGCCGAGTGATCCTGACCCCGGCAGGCCGGGACTTTTACCCCAAGGCAAAGCAGCTGACGGCCTTGTATCAGGAGGCAGTGCGCCATGCCCGTGCGGTACAGCAGCAGGAAAATCCGCCGGAACGGCATCTGGTCATTGCATGGAGCCATGAGGCGATGCGGATGTTCGGGTACGACCTGTTTTCTCTGACGAACGAGCTGTGTCTGCAATACACGTCTATTATGATGCAGTGCGCCAGTCGCAGCGAGGTCTGGCGCAGCCTGAAAAAAGGGGACGCGGACCTTTCTTTCCAGTTGGAAAGTGCGGAATTTTACGCGCAGGGGTTCACTTTCATCCCGCTGCTTTATGTGCCGGAGCTGTGCATTCCCATCCACCCGCCCGCCGATATGCCGGTGGGCAGGCTGAGTCTGGAGCAGGCGCTGCAATACCGCTGGCTGCCCGTCAAAGAGATGTACCAGACCGTCTACGAGACCAGCCTGCTGCAGGAGGGGCTGGAGCGCGGAGTGAACTTTACGCCGGTGGGCGGCATCCGCAGCGCATCCTATGGGGATCCTGCGCTCAAGATGGTTCCTGCAGTCTATTACCGCAGACCGAATCTCAGCTTTGCGCGGGTGCTGGACTGGGGCAGGGGACACCGGTTCGGCATCGTGCTGGGACAAAAGCGCGAGGATCCGGTGGTAATGGCCTATGTCCGCGCCTTGCGGCAACAGCTGCCGTCCCTCTCGGAAAAGCTGTTCGGCCTGAAGCTGGAAGCGGTGGAAGAATAAAGAAAAAAGAAAACCCTCTCAGGCGCATTCGCGCCAGCTCTCCCGAAGGGAGAGCTCTATTGCAGCTGACCGGTAACTGCTGAAAAGCTCCCCCTCTCGGGGGAGCTGGCATCGCGTAGCGATGACTGAGAGGGTAAACAAATAGCACCTGCTGCCTTCCTTTCCGAAGGCAGCAGGTGCTATTTTTGTGCTTATACTGCGATGACGGGCAGCTTACTCCACCACGTCCTCGAACTGGCTGTTGTACAGGTCGGCGTAGAAGCCGCCTGCTTCGATCAGCTGGTCGTGGGTGCCCTGCTCCACAATATCGCCATCTCGCATTACAAGGATGAGGTCGGCATCCCGGATGGTGGAAAGACGGTGTGCGATCACAAAGCTGGTGCGGCCCTCCATCAGGCGGTCCATGGCGGTTTGGATGCGCTGCTCGGTACGGGTATCCACGCTGCTGGTGGCCTCGTCCAAAATCAGGATGCGGTTGTCGGCCAGAATGGTGCGGGCGATGGTGAGCAGCTGTTTCTGGCCCTGACTCACGTTGGAAGCGTCTTCGTTCAGCTCCATCTGGTAGCCGCCGGGCAGGGTGCGGATAAAGTGGTCAGCGTTGGCAGCCTTGGCGGCGGCGATCACTTCTTCGTCGGTAGCATCCAGACGGCCATAGCGGATGTTCTCCATGATGGTGCCCTTGAACAGCCATGTGTCCTGCAGCACCATGCCGAAGCCCTCGCGCAGAGCGCTGCGGTCAAAGTCACGCACATCGTGGCCATTCAGGGTGATGGAACCGGAATCCACATCATAGAAGCGCATGAGCAGCTTGACCATGGTAGTTTTGCCCGCGCCGGTAGGGCCGACGATAGCCACCTTCTGGCCGGGCTTGACCTCACAGCTGAAATCGTGGATGACGGTCTTGTCCGGGGTGTAGCCGAAGCGGACATGACTGAATGTCACCTGACCGTTGATGCAGCCGGGGTCGGCCCGGCGGGCCGGGTCTGCCTGCTGATCCTCTTCCGGCTCGTTCAGAAACTCGAACACCCGCTCAGCGGCAGCGGCCATGCTCTGCAGCATGTTGGACACCTGAGAAAGCTGCTGGATGGGCTGGGTGAAGTTTTTGACGTACTGGATGAAGGCCTGAATGTCACCGATGGTAATGGTGCCGTTTGCCGCAAAAATGCTGCCCACGATGGCCACTGCCACGTAGCCCAGATTGCCCACAAAGTTCATAATGGGCATCATCAGGCCGGAGAGAAACTGGCTCTTCCATGCGGATTCGTACAGCTTATCGTTGGCGGCGTTGAAGTCGTTCAGCACCACGGCCTCGCGGTTGAAGGCTTTGACCACGTTGTGGCCGGAGTAGACTTCTTCCACCTGACCGTTCACAACGCCCAGAATGGCCTGCTGGGCCTTGAAGTATTTCTGGCTGAACTTGACCACGATGAGCACCAGCACCAGCGAGACGGGCAGGATCAGTAGGGCGATCAGGGTCATCTTCGGGCTGATGGACAGCATCATGACCAGCACGCCGATCATGGTGGTCACACTGGTGATGAGCTGGGTGATGCTCTGGTTCAGGCTCTGGCCCAGCGTGTCCACATCGTTGGTGATGCGGGACAGCACCTCGCCCACGGTGCGCTTTTCAAAGTAGGCAAGGGGCAGGCGGTTGATCTTTTCGCTGATCTGCTTGCGGAAGTCGTAGCAGACTTTCTGGGAAAGGCCGGTCATGAGCCAGCCCTGAATAAAGCTGAAGGCGCTGCTCAGCAGGTACATGCCCAGCAAAAACAGCAGGATGCGGCCGATATACACAAAGTCGATGCTGCCGGTGCCGCGCAGCTTGGCGATCCAGCCGGTGGCAAGAGCCGTGGTGGCCTTTGCCAGCACCTTAGGGCCTGCAATATTGAAGATGGTAGAAAGAATGGCAAATACAATGGCGGTAACGAGCGAAAGGCGGTAGCGGCCAAGGTTGCGCACAAGCTGCAGCAGGGTGCCCTTGAAGTCCTTGGCGCGTTCGGTCGTCATGCGTCCGGGTCTTGGCATATCACTCACCCTCCTTTTCGGTATTCAGAGATTTGAGGTCCAGCTCCTTCTGGCTCAGCTGGCTGCGGGCGATCTCCTGATACTCCGGGCAGGAAGCCATCAGCTGGGCATGGGTGCCCTTGCCCACCAGACGGCCTTCGTCCAGAACCAGGATCTGGTTTGCATGCAGCACAGTGGAGATGCGCTGTGCCACAATGATAACGGTAGCGTTATCGGTCTGGGCTTTCAGTGCACGGCGCAGGGCAACATCGGTCTTAAAGTCGAGGGCAGAAAAGCTGTCGTCGAACAGATAAATTTTGGGGTCCTTGGCAATGGCGCGTGCAATGGAAAGGCGCTGCTTCTGTCCGCCGGACACATTGGAGCCGCCCTGTGCAATGGGGCTTTGGTAGCCCTCGGGCTTTGCGTCGATGAACTCGGTGGCCTGCGCAATGGCAGCAGCCTTTTTTACATCGGCATCGGTGATGTGCTCCCCGCCGAACTTCAGGTTCGAGTCGATGGTGCCGCTGAACAGCACGCCCTTCTGGGGCACATAGCCCAGCAGGTCGTGCAGCTGTGCCTGCGGCATATTGCGCACATCGATGCCATCCACGGTCACGCTGCCGCCGGTGACATCATAAAAGCGGGGGATGAGGTTGAGCAGGGTAGATTTGCCACAGCCGGTGGAGCCGATGATGGCGGTGGTCTCGCCGGGCTTTGCGGTAAAGCTGATGTGCTCCAGCGCATCGCTGTCCGCACCCGGGAAGCGGAAGCTCACATCGTGGAACTCTACCTCACCCTGCCAGTTTTCGTGCTCCTGCGCGGGCTTTGCAGCAGCTTCGTCCGGGTCGTTGATGGTGGCCCTGGTGCGGATCACCTCGTCGATGCGCTCCGCAGCCACACCGGCGCGGGGCAGCATGACGGCCACCATGGCCAGCATCAGGAAGGACATGACGATCTGCATGGTGTAGGTGATGAATGCGATCATCTCGCCCACCTGCATGGTGCCGTTGTCCATGGCCTTGCCGCCGAACCAGACGATCAGCAGGCTGGTGCCGTTCATGATGAGGGTCATAAAGGGCATCATGGCAACCATGGCACGGTTGGTGAACAGCTGGGTGCTCATCAGGTCTTTGTTGGCCTTGTCGAAGCGCTCCTCCTCAAACTTTTCACGGCTGAAGGCACGCACCGGCATGATGCCGGTCAGAATCTCGCGGCTGACGAGGTTCAACCGGTCCACCAGCTTCTGCATGATCTTGAACTTGGGCATGGCCACACTCATCAGGAAGAGGATGAGCAACAGCAAAACGGCCACATCCAGCACGATGATCCAGGAAAGGCCGGTGCTGCTGTTCAGCACATGCAGCACGCCGCCAATGCCCAGAATGGGCGCATAGGCCACCATGCGCAGCAGCATGACGCAGACGAACTGCACCTGCTGGATGTCGTTGGTGGTGCGGGTGATGAGAGATGCGGTGGAAAAATTCTCGATCTCTGCATTGGAGAACCCGATGACGCTGGCAAAGGTCTCACGGCGCAGGTCGCGGCCAATGGCGGCGGACACACGAGAGGCGAGGAAGCCCACCGCAATGGACACAGCCACCATCAGCAAAGTCAGGCCCAGCATCTGGCCGCCTACGCGGTAAAGGTAGCGCATCTGCACATCGTGGGCAATGCCCTGTGCCTCGTATTCCAGCTGCACCAGCAGCATGGACTGGCTTTTGAGGTTCTCCATCAGGGTATCATCCAGACTGGCAAAAGCACCGGCCAGCTGCTGCTGGACAGCTTCGCGGGTGAAGCCGGGCATCTGGCTCATAGCGGCAAACTGGGCGCATACGGCGTCCAGATCTTCGGCAGTGGGGGTGACGGTCTCGCTATCCGTGGTGGTGCTCTCAGAGGATGCCGCCTGCATGTCAGCAAGACCGGTCATGCCCATGGTGTCCTGCCCGGCGGGGGCGTTCGCTGCCTGCGCGGCGGCCATATACAGCACGATGTCCGGCGTGGTGACGGCATCCTCCAGCGCGGTGCGCTCGTCATCGGTCAGGTCGGTGCGCAGCTTCAGCACGCCGTCGTCCTGAAGATAATACCCGTAGGCGTTCTGGAGCGCATCGGCGTCCTCTTCGCTCATCAAAAGCGTGAGGGCATCCAGCGTGCTCTGGCGTATCGTTTCCGGCAGGGGGCTTTCAATGCCGCCCTGCTGGATGCCGGTGTCCACGATCCTGCTGGTGTAGTCCGGCAGCGAAAGATCGCAGTACGCCTGCACGAACAGCAGCGAGAACACCACAAGACAGACGGCCCAGTGCCGGGCCAGCTGCTTGAAAATTTTCGTCATAGTTCGGTTCTCCCTTCGTTGTTTTTTGCTTCACGGGAAGCGTTTTCCGCAAGAATGGCATCCATCAGTGCGCCGCGCAAAGTATTCATCTGCTGCACCTGCTCCGGTGTCAGCCGGGCCATCACGCAGGCAAAATAATCGCTGAGGGCATCCTCACACCGGGCACAGGCGGCGTAGCCCTCCGGCGTGATGCGCACCAGCGTTTTGCGCCGGTCAGCCGGGTCCGCTTCGCGCAGAACAAGGCCGTCCTGTTCCAGCTGGCGCAGGCTGCGGCTGATGGCCGGCAGCGGCTGGTGTGCCTCCCGGGCAAAATCGGAAACATACACCGCTCCGTTCTGCCCGCGGGTACTGATCGTGTGAGCCAGACCTTCCAGCATGGGAAAGTGGCACTTGGGACAGCCCCGCAGAGCCGCCTTCATGCCGGCCCGGGACGCCTTGCTCAGCCGTCCCCAAAAATGGCACAGACCGTGAAAGCTCGCGGCGGCTTCGGTCTCGTTCAACATTCTATCCCTCCTCATTGCAAAATGCTTAACAGCTGTTAACTATTAACGCCTGACAATAATATTCCTCCGGCACCCAGAATGCAAGGGCAGTTTAGGATAATTTTAAAAAAGTTCACAAAAAGGGGAGGGCGACAGAAAGCCTGAACCGCCCGGCAGCTGCATAAATAGAATAAGAAACGTTTCTGCGGGAGGGGCGGCGGCAGTGGAACAGAACCTGACAAGAATTTTTACACTTTTTGGCGGCTTGGCACTGTTTTTATACGGCATGGATGCGCTCAGCCACAGTCTGGAAACAGCGGCAGGCAGCCGCCTGAAAAGCCTGCTGGCCGCTGTGACCGGCAGCCCGGTGCGGGGCGTGCTGGCGGGGGCTGCGGTCACGGCGGTGCTGCAAAGCAGCTCGGCAGTCACGGTGATGGTGCTGGGCTTTGTAAGTGCGGGCCTGCTGACCCTGCGGCAGGCGGTCCCGGTGATCTTTGGCTGCAACATCGGAACGACCATTACCGCACAGCTGCTGGCCTTCCGGCTGGAAGATGTGCGCGGCCTTGTGTTGCTGGCCGGGCTACTGCTCTGCTTTATCTGTGCAGGGCAGAAGGGCCTGGCTATTGGCCGGGCGGTGTTCGCCTTTGGCCTGCTGTTCGAGGGCATTGCCGATATGGGCACTGCCATGGAACCGCTGGCGCAAAGCCCGGTGTTCGTGCACTGGCTGGGTCGGGTGCGGCAGCACCCATGGCTGGGGCTGCTGGCGGGGCTTGGCATGACCCTGACAGTGCAGAGCAGCTCGGCTACCATTGCCCTGCTGCAGAACTTTGCAGCCCGCCCCGGGCTGGACGGCAGCAGTCTGTTGGGTCTTGCGGGTGCGCTGCCGGTGCTGCTGGGCGATAACATCGGCACCACCATCACGGCAGTGCTGGCATCCTTGAGCGCAAGCCGGGACGCAAAGCGGGTGGCTGCGGCCCATGCAGTGTTCAATCTGACCGGCGCGGCGGTGTTCTGCGCCGGTCTGCCGTTGTATGTGCGGCTGACGGCTGCACTTTCGCCCAAAGGGCCGGAGCTTGCCGTGATCGCCCGGCAGATCGCGAATGCGCACACCTTGTTCAATGTGGTGTGCACACTGGTGTGGCTGCCGCTGACCCCGCTGATGGTGCGGTTTGTGTGCCGCCTTGTGCCGGACCGGGCAGTGCGGTAAGTTTTTACTGGACAAACATACCAATTGCGCATATACTGAAAGGGATGAAACCTACCGCGGAACAAAAAGGAAACATTGCTATGCGACAGAAAATCGGAAGAGTGTGTATGGTGCTGGGCGCGCTGCTGATCCTTGCGGCAGCAGCCCTGCTGGCCTATAACAAGTGGGATGCATCCCGTGCAGACAAGGCCTCGCAGGAGGTGCTGGGCGAGCTGGAGCAGACCCTGAACGCTGCCATTGAGGAAAAGGCAAAATCGGATACCGTGGCGCTGCAGCCGGAGCTGGACCCCACGCAGGAAATGACCGTGACCGAACTGAACGGCTGGGATTACATCGGCTATCTGTCCATTCCATCCATCGGGCTGGAACTGCCGGTGATGAGCCAGTGGAGCTATGCGGGCCTGAAAATCGCACCGGGCCGTTACTCCGGTTCCACCTATGCGGATAACATGGTGGTCTGCGCCCACAACTATGCAAAGCATTTCAGCCCCATCAAGTGGCTGACCGAGGGCGCGCAGGTCTATTTTACGGATATGGACGGTATGCGCTGGACCTACGAGGTCTCCTATGTGGAAAACCTGCAGCCCACGCAAATTGAGGAAATGACCGAAAAGACGGAGGAGTCCGATGAATGGGATCTGACCCTCTTTACCTGCACCACCGGCGGCAGCGCCCGGTGCGCTGTGCGGTGCGTGCGGACGGGTTACCCGGCGCTCACAACGGAGACCGCAGAATAAGATGCAAAAAATCCCCTGTGCGCTGGCACAGGGGATTTTTCATATCTGGTATTCAGTGGGCGGTGCCCACCTTCACAGGGAATTACTTGCTCTGAATGTACTCGTCAATGGCCTTTGCAGCAGCCTTGCCTGCGCCCATGGCCTTGATGACGGTGGCTGCGCCGGTCACGGCATCGCCGCCAGCGTACACACCATCGCGGCTGGTTTTGCCGTCGTCGCCGTCAGTAACGATGCAGCCGTGCTTGTTGGTTTCCAGACCCGGGGTGGTGGAGCGGATCAGCGGGTTGGGGCTGGTGCCCAGACTCATAATGACCGTGTCCACATCCAGCTCGAACTCGCTGCCCTTCTTTTCGATGGGGCGGCGGCGGCCGGAAGCATCCGGCTCGCCCAGCTCCATCTCAATGCAGGTGATGGACTTGACAAAGCCCTCGTCGTTGGCGTGGATTTCCACAGGGTTGCACAGGGTCTTGAAGATGATGCCCTCTTCCTCGGCGTGCTCCACCTCTTCCTTACGGGCGGGCAGCTCAGCCATGCCGCGGCGGTAGACGATGTACACGGTCTCGGCACCCAGACGCAGGGCGCTGCGGGCAGCGTCCATAGCCACGTTGCCGCCGCCCACAACGGCGACCTTTTTGCCGGTGCGGATGGGGGTCTTGCTGGTGGGCAGATAAGCCTTCATCAGGTTGGAGCGGGTCAGGAACTCGTTGGCAGAGTAGACGCCCTTCAGGCTCTCGCCGGGGATGCCCATGAAGCGGGGCAGACCGGCACCGGAGCCTACGAACACGGCCTCGTAGCCGTACTCGTCCATCAGCTCGTCGATGGTGAGCACCTTGCCAATGACCATATTGCACTCAAAATCAACACCCATCTTCTTCAGGCCGTCGATCTCCTGCTGCACGATGGCCTTGGGCAGACGGAACTCAGGGATGCCGTACATCAGCACGCCGCCGGCCACATGCAGGGCCTCGTAAACGGTGACCTTGTAGCCAAGCTTTGCCAGATCGCCTGCGGCGGTCAGGCCGGCAGGGCCTGCGCCGATGATGGCCACCTTGTGGCCGTTCCATTCGGGCACGATGGGGGCGGTGTGCACATTCTCACGGTGCCAGTCGGCAACAAAGCGCTCCAGGCGGCCGATGCCCACCGGCTCGTTCTTGATGCCGCGGGTGCACTTGCCCTCGCACTGGCTCTCCTGCGGGCATACACGGCCGCAGACAGCGGGCAGGGAAGAGGAGCGGTTGATCACCTGATAAGCGGCTTCAAAGTCGCCCTCGGCCACATGGCCGATGAACTCGGGGATATCGATGCCCACAGGGCAGCCGGTCTGGCAGGGTTTGTTCTTGCAGTGCACGCAGCGCTTTGCTTCGTTCACGGCCATTTCTTCGGTGTAGCCCAGAGCAACTTCCTTAAAGTTCTTGTTGCGCACATTGGGGTCCTGCGTGGGCATGGGGCACTTCTTCGGGTCCATATTGAAAGCCATCTTATTTTACCTCCTGATTGAGCAGATTGCATGCCGCTTCACGGGCGTGTGCCTCAAACGGGCGGTACATGGTGCCGCGGGCCATTGCCTCATCAAAATCCACCAGATCGCCGTCAAAGTCGGGGCCGTCCACGCAGGCGAACTTGGTCTCGCCGCCAACGGTCAGGCGGCAG
>ENA-OPAR01000367-OPAR01000367.1-human-gut-metagenome-genome-assembly--contig:-NODE-367-length-22857-cov-8.253223_pt1 | contig 22857 bp, 18 predicted proteins | sample MGYA00241061_ERZ501438 | MGnify/ENA primary metagenome ERZ501438 (study PRJEB25962, sample SAMEA2042580) | human gut metagenome | biome: human gut; feature: human-associated habitat; material: faeces...
GCGAGCCATCAGGGGCGACTGGGTGGAGTGGAAGCCGGAGATTGCACCGCAGGCCACCGTGATGAACATGAAGCTCCAGATGGGAGTGCCCGACGGATGCATGCTGCCAAAGTGATCCCAGATCTCCGGGATGGTGTAGGCGGGATTGGTGAAGATGCCGAAGATGACACCGATGGCCATGATGATCAGGCAGATGCCAAAGATGGGGTAGATCTTGCCAATGACGGCATCAATGGAGATAAAGGTTGCAATAAAGTAGTACACCAGAATAATGATGAGCCAGAACAGCAGCGAGGTGAGCACGCCGGAAGCGCCGCTCTGACTGCACAGCTCCACGATCAGGCCTGCGGGACCCACCGCGAACACAGTGCCCACCATGATGAGCAGCACCACCGAGAACACGCGCATGACGTTCTGCATCACAGGGCCTAAGTACTTGCCGGTGATCTCGGCGATGGAAGCGCCGTCGTTGCGCTCGCTCATCATGCCGGAGAAGTAGTCGTGCACGCCGCCTGCAAAGATGGTGCCGAAGGTGATCCACAGGAACACCACAGGCCCCCACAATGCGCCCTGCATGGCACCAAAGATGGGGCCAAGGCCGGCGATGTTCAGCAGCTGAACGAGGAACAGCTTCCACTGGGGCATCACAACGTAGTCCACACCGTCATTGATGCGCACAGCAGGCGTTTCGCGGTCGTCCGGGCCGAAGGTGTTGTCCACGATCTTACCGTAGACAAAGTAGCCCACGATCAGGATCGCCAGACAGAGTAAGAAACTGATCATACCAGAAACCTCCTTTTTCTTTGTGCCGGAATTATGGAAGCATTTTCCATATTTTCCATTCATCCCGGCCAGCTTTCTAGGTCTATGTTAACATATTTTTCATAAAAGTGATAATATGCTTCTGGTATGGGGGCATATCAAAGACCATATAGCCGCAAAGTTTTTTAGCCGATGTTTCGTCTCTTTTTCGCTCGATTTATCAGCAAAAAGACAGCCGCAGCGCATAAAGCGCTGCGGCTGTCGGCCAAATTCCTTTGCTTTCCGGTTTTTCCGCATTCCGATATTTTGCCAGTTCTTAACCGGTTTCGGCGGTCATTTCACGGTCAGCGCCGCCTGCTTGTGCAGCAGCTGCACAAAGGGCTGCAATCTCTACCACCGTTACAATTGGCAGCCCCCTGTCCGGATAGACCAGAACATCCTTCATGCGCTGGCGCTGGGCCGGGCATTTCCTGAGCACCAGATGGTATTGTTCCAGCGCCCGCTTTGGCATGGGCGAAGCCCACATATAGGCATTGGGCAGGTTCTGTAGGATGGAAAACTGGCTGCACCGCTCATACACATGGATGCGGCGGTTCGGGTTCGTATGCCAGCGCAGGCCGCTGTCCTCACCGCCGGGCAGCTGGAAATCACCGTGCAGGACTTCCATATAGCTGTTCAGCTGGGTGATGTCGGTCACTTCGCACTTTGCCAGCGGGCCTTCGCGGTTGGTCAGCAGCCGGTATTCAAACTCCATCACCGGCTCCCGGTGCAGGCCGTGACGGTCGCAGTAGCGGTGGTAATAATCTTCGTCCTCCTCCGCGTAGCGCAGCAGGGCCAGATGATAGCCCCGCCGCAGTACATGGTCCAGCGCTTCCATGGAGCCGGATTCCCGGATATGCACCCGCAGCTGCTGGCTGTCTGCCATCTGCTGCAAAAAATCCACCGTCGCGTAGGAAGCGTAGGTGGCGTGGGGCAGCACCACCCGCAGCTCCGCACAGCTGCTCTGCCGGCTGCGGGCATCCAGATCCAGCCGGTCCACCTCGTCCAGCACCCGCTCTGCCTGCCGGATAAAATGCCGTCCCTGTTCGGTGGGGATCATGCCGGTGGACGAGCGCTCAAAGATGCGGATGCCATATTCCTCTTCCAGATTCTTGAGCGCCTTGCTCACATTGGGCTGGGCCGCATACAGCTGCTTTGCCGCCGCGCTCACGGAGCCCCACTTGCGGATGGCCACCAGATAACGCAGTTCCGTAATATTCATGTGACTGCCCCCTGTTCCAAAAATCATTTCTATTTTATCAAGCCGGGCGGCCGGCTGTCAAGCCAAATGCGGTTGACGCGCCCCGCGCAGAGCTTTATAATAAAAATGCTGTATTTACAAAAAGGAGTTTAGCTGCTATGGAGACTACCTACCGCGTTCTGCGCATTGACGAACAGCTGTACGGCTGTGAGGAGCTGCCCGCCGGTCAGCCGGTGCTGTGCGATGTCACGCTGGCTGATCCTGCCGGGGCCCGGCGCACCCTGCCCTACCTGGACAAAGAGCTCACCCGCCTTGGCATCGACGAGGGCAGCATGGTCGTCCTGACCGCAGACGGCACACTGAAAAAAGCATAAAATGCAGGAGGAACTTATGAAAAAGATCAAAACCTCGGCCCTGATCGGTCTGGGCGCACTGGGCATCCTGTTCGGCCGCAAAATGCCCGGCGTGCAGGTCATTGCCGATGAGGACCGCATTGCCCGCTACTCTGCCGAACCGGTCGTCTGCAACGGCGAAGCGTGCAGCTTTCGTTACGTCACCCCTGCCGAGGGCAAACCGGTAGACCTGCTTCTGGTGGCCGTCAAGGCTACGGTGCTGGAACAGGCCATTCAGGACATTGCAAAGTTCGTAGGGCCGGACACCGTGATCCTCAGCGTGCTGAACGGCATCACCAGCGAGGAGCACATTGATGCAGCCTATCCCGGCCACACCCTGTGGAGCGTTGCCATCGGCATGGATGCCACCCGCACCGGGCGCACGCTGGTGTTCAATCAGGCGGGCAAGATCCAGTTCGGTGAGCGCAGCGGCGAGATGACCGACCGTGTGCAGGCCGTGGCTGACTATCTGGACGAGTGCGGCATTGCCAACGAGCCCTGTGGGGATATCCTTTACAAGCAGTGGAACAAGCTGATGGTGAATGACGGCCTGAATCAGGCCGCAGCCGCCTTTGACCAGCCCTACGGCGGCCTGCGCCAGCCCGGCGAAGCACAGGACATGATGCGCGCGGCCATGCAGGAGGTCATCCGGCTGGCGAACCTTGAGGGCGTGCCCCTGCCGCCGGACAATGATGTGCAGTTCATCGATGCCATGATGCCCACCTTTAACCCCGAGGGCATGCCCAGCATGCGGCAGGATGTGCTGGCAAAGCGCCCCACCGAGGTGGAGGAGTTTGCCGGTGTGGTGCGCCAGCGGGCCAAGAAGTACGGGATGCCCACCCCTGCCAACGACTTTTTCTACACCCGCATCCGCGAGATCGAGGCGGGATACGACCAGTAAGGAGCCACCCATGCATACGCTTTATTTCACCCGCCACGGAGAGACCGTCTGGAACGTTGAAAACAAGATCTGCGGCATGACCGACAGCCCCCTCACCGAGCGGGGCCGCCAGCAGGCCCGGAAGCTGGGCGAAGCCGTCAAAGCCAGCGGGGTGCACATCGATGAGATCCTGTACTCTCCCCTGTCCCGCGCCGCCGACACCGCCATGGCCATTGCCGAGGCCACCGGCCTGCCCGCCCGGTGTGAGCCGCGCCTGCGGGAGCAGTGCTTTGGCAAATACGAGGGCACGCCCCGCAACGGCGGCGAGTTCCGCGTTTCCAAGACCCACTTCGCCGACCGCTACGACGGCGGCGAGAGCATGATGCAGCTGGCCCAGCGCATCTATAACCTGCTGGACGAGCTGAAGGCCGACACCGGCAAGACCTATCTGCTGGTGGCCCACAACGGCATCGCCCGGGTGGTGCAGTCCTATTTCTACGACATGACCAACGAGGAATACGCAGCTGCGGGCATCAAAAACTGCGAACTGGTGGAATACCATTTTGAGTGATGTTCGCAAAACGATTTAAAATGCCCTCCGCTTCGCTCTGGGCATCTTTAGCGGAACGATTTTTTTATAGAAAGAAAGCCGGAAAATCTGCGGATTTTCCGGCTTTCGCTTTTCACGGGAGGGAACTGGACGGCAAAGTTACTGGCTCGAGTACAAAGCTTACGAGCGCGCCCGCTCCCCTGCGGGGAGCTGCCGCAGCAGCGGCTGAGGGGCCTTGAAATCGGCGGAACACAAAAAATCCTTTAGCGGAGCGGCTTGGATTTTTTGTATGGAGCCCATCTTCTTTGGGGTTACTAGGGGCGTGTAGCCCCTAGTTTGCAACGGCGACGACCGCGGCCAGTGGCCGAAACAGGGAGGAGCTGTTGGGGCAGCGGCCTGCAGAATGCGAGTGCCGTCCAAGGCACAAAGCAGACGCAGGGAGCCGCAACCCGCCGCCTCCCGCGCCTCGAAAGTAGCGGGTGCTTTTCTGGTTCTCTTTTGGCACGCAAAAGAGAACATACCCGGCGGCGATGCATTTTGCAAAAGGCATCAAACTTTAAACACGCGACTACGCTCTGTGCGGGAAGCATCCCCCGTATCATAAAAATCAGCCTTTATACAGCCAAAACAGCTTGAGCAGCTTCTGCCAGATGGTCAGGGTCACAGCCGCTGATTCCGGCTGGGCAGCCGGGGCCGGGGCCGTGATGGCAGTGGTCTGCAACGCAAACTGCACCGCGCCCACCTCGGTGTTCTCTGCCGAGGTGAAGCTCTGCACCTCCCCGCCGCCGGAAAGACTGTTCAGCAGGCTGTCCAGCTGGGCATCCATGTCGATGCCGGAAACGCTGCTGCGCAGCTCGCCGGTGCCGCCGGTCAGCTGTGCAGCACCCTCCGCCAGCTGCGCAACGCCCGCCTTCAGCTGGGCCACGCCGTCGGTGTAGGCGTTCAGGCCGTTGTCCAGCTGGACGTACTGGGCGGCAAGCTGGTTCACGCCGTCGGTGAGCACCGAGAGATTGCCCAGCATCCCAGTAAGCACACCGGCCAGCTGACGCACACCGGCGTCAAACTCGCCGTAGCTGCCGTTCAGGGTGCTGCTGCCCTCGTGCAGCTGGGCAATTCCGCCGTTCACGGTGTCCAGATAGGTCTGCATGGCATCGATGTTGGCCGTAGACCCCTGCAAAAGCAGGATCACATCCTTGAGCTGCGGCATCATCCACACCATGCCCTGCAGCTGCTCAATGGCCTTGGCGTTGCCCTCCTTCACCACATCCAGATCAAGGCCGTTCTCCCGGAGGATGGCCTTGTAGGCTTCAAAGCTCACCTGCTGCTCCAGCTGTGCCGCGCCCTCATCCAGCCGGGCAATGCCGTCCCGGATCTGGGTAGAGGCATCCAGCAGGGTGTTCAGCTCGTCGGTGGAGGCAGAGATGCCGTTCAGCGCGGTCTGCATCTGAGTGAGGGCGGCACGCACCCGGGCTGAGCCGCCGGTCAAGGCACCGGAATTGCCGTTCAGGGTGTCGATGCCCGCCTGCACCTGCGCAATGCCGTCTGCCAGCGCGTTGGCACCATCGTCCAGCTGCACAGAGCCGCTCTGCAGCTGTTCCAGCATCCCGGTCAGGTCCATATCTCCGAGGTCGAGGTTCAGGTTCAGCCGCACGCCGTTCAGGGAAACGGCGTCCATGGCAAAGTCCGTCACATCGGCAGTGACGGTCACGTCGCTGTCCGCGCCCGGCAGCAGGATGTAGGAAAGCTGCTTTTTGCTGCCCACATTCGCCACCGTAGCGCCCGGTGCGCTGATGTTCCGGGCAAGGCCGGTGTCCAGACTCATGGTCACCTGCAGCGCGTAGTCGTCAAAAAAGCTGCCGGTGCAGTCCGGGTTGCGGCTCACCTGCAGCCGGATGGAAAGGGCACCGCTTTTGCCGCCCAGCTCGTCGGGGCTGATCTCTGCCCCGTCCAGCGTATAGGTCAGCTTTACCACCCATGGCAGGGCCGTGGCGGCGTCCATGGTGCCCTCATAATAGAGCTTGCCGTCCTCGGTCACATGCACCGTGACCGTATCGCCGCTCTGCTCCACGGCATCGCTCGTGGTCATGTTGCGCACGGCAGTGTAGCTGCCGTGGTCCGCAACGGTGTCCCCCGCCTGCACGGAAAAGCTGTTCACGGCGTACACGCCGGTCACAGCACCGGAGGCCGTAAGATTTGCATAAACGACCTCTTCCTTGGCAGCGGAGGCTGCTGCAAAGGCCGGCAGACTGCTGCCCGCCAGCAGGCAGCCTGCCAGCGCCAGCGCCGACACCCGGCACACAAATCGATGTTTCATCTCGGTCAAGCCTCCTTCGGCTGTCTTTTCTTTTTTATAATGAGCGGGTCGGCCAGATACAAAAAGCCCGGCAGTGCCGAAAGCACGATGGCCAGTGACACCAGACTGCCCACGCCCAGAAAATTGCCCAGCTGGCCCAGCAGCTGGTTTGTGGAAATGGCTCCCATCAGGAAGCCCACCACCGCCATGGCGCTGCCGGTGGTGCTGACCGAGGTGGTCACGGCGGACACCGTGGCTGCAACAGCTTCTTTGCGGCCCAGCGTCTCGCGGAACTCCTGATAGCGGTCGGAGAAGAGGATGGCGTAATCCACCGTAGCACCCAGCTGCACCGAGCTGATGATGAGATAGGCAATGTAGAACACGTACTGGCCCCGGAAGTACGGGATGGCCAGATTGATCCAGATGGCGGTCTCGATGCTGAACACCAGAATGATGGGCAAAAGCAGCTGGCGCTTCATGAGGAGCAGGATCAGGAACACCGCGCCGATGGCCAGCAGGTTCACCTTGACCATGTCAGCCGTGATGGTGTCCATCAGGTCATAGGTGCTCACGCCCTGACCGGCCAGATAATAATTGTCCGGGTAATATTGCTGCACCGTGGCGCGCACCCGCTCCACCAGCGCAAAGGCCCCATCGCCCTCGGTGTCGGCGTCCACCGTAAGCACCATGCGGGTGTAGCCGCCGGAGACCAGAAGCCCCAGCGTATCCCCGGGCACGAACTCCGGCGGGATGGACGCGCCTGCGTTGTCCACATAGGAAAGGATGCCGGTCACCTCCGGGATGGCGTGCAGTGCATCCGAAAGCTTTTGCTGCGTGGCGGTGTCGCCCTCCGGCACCAGTACAACGTAGGTGTCGCTGCGGCCAAAGGTCTCCTCGATGGCGGCGGTGTCCGCACCCAGACGGGTGTTTTCACCAAACATGTGTGCTGCACCGTAGTAATACTGGTTCGAGTTGGAGGCCAGATAGCTGGGCACCATCAGGATGACCAGCACCAGTGCCATGGGCAGCATGATACGGGCCACAAAGCGGCCGAACTTGTCAAAACTGGGCAGCAGGGGCTTGTGGTGGGTCTTATCCATCCATTGATACGCTGCCAGCGTGAGCGCGGGCATAAAGGTGAACACGGTGACAAGGCTCAGCACCACGCCCTTTGCCAGCGCAAGGCCCAGATCCGGGCCGATCTGGAACTGCATGAGCACCAGTGCCAGAAAACCGATGACGGTGGTCAGGCCGCTGGACAGGATGGAGCCGGTGGATCTGCACAGGGCATCCACCATGCACTCCTCCGGGCTGGCATCCGGGTTTTCAGCCCGGCACTCCGCAAAGCGGTGGATCAGGAACACCGAGTAGTCCAGCGACACCGCCAGCTGCAGGATGCTGCCCGCCGCATTGGTGACAAAGGAGATGGTGCCGAAGATGAGGTTCGTGCCGTTGTTGAGCAGGATGGCCGCGCCAAGGCCCGTCAGCACCAGCAGCGGCTCCGCCCAGGAATCGGTGGTCAGGATCAGGATGAACAGCACATACACCACCGCGATGGCGGCGATCTTTGCCACCTCGGTCACGGTGGAGTTGGTGGCAACGGCAGTGGAGACCGCCGCGCCCTCCAGCGCGTTGCCCTCCCCGATCAGATCCCGCACGGCAGCCACGGCTTCCAGACGCTTCTCGTCCTCCACCGTCACGGTGAACAGGGCGCAGCCATCCTTATAATAGCTCTCCACCGTGGCGGTGTCCTGCATCTGCAAAGGCACTGTCACATCCAGACTGTCGTCCAGCCATGCAACGGAGGACACTCCATCGATGGCGGCAAGCTTTTCCTTGTACTCCAGCGCCTGCGGTACCGTGACATCCCGCACCATGACCCGCATGTTGGGGATGCCGCCGGTGAAAGCACCGTTCATCACCTCGATGGCGGTGGTGGAGGGGGATTCCGGCGGCAGATAGTCGTTGATATCGTAATCCACCTTTACCTGACGCACAGCGAACACGCTCAGCACAGCCGCCAGTGCAAACACCGCCAGCACCAGCCTGCGGCGGCGCACGATGGCGGTATAAAAACGTTTCATCAAAACAGGAGTTCTCCTTTCCGGATCCATAAAAAAAAACTTTTATCATTCTAACAGGTTTGATAAACGTTGGAAAGAGACAGTTTATGAATTTTGACCCTCAAATGCCGATTTTTTGATTTTTCTGCCTTGACAACAAAAATAAATTCTGATATGCTCTTTTTCGGTTCATCGGAGGACCGTTTTCAACGTAATTTGAAACGGGCCGGATAAGATGCCGTGCAGACAGCGCCCCGCCGGAGGTTTCGTTGCCGTAGTGACGAAGCAGATCGAGGCCGGGCGTGCACTCACGGGCATTTATCCGGCCCGTTTTTTGCACTTTGTGCAGAAAGGAGGACGCCATGTCCAAGCAGCGGATCCAGCTTTCCGATCATTTTACCTATTCCCGCCTTTTGCGGTTCGTGCTGCCCTGCATCGGCACCATGCTGTTCACCTCCATCTACGGCATCGTGGACGGCCTGTGTGTCTCCAACTTTGTGGGCAAGACGGCCTTTGCGGCGGTCAACCTCATCATGCCGCTGCCCATGCTGCTGGGCACCATCGGCTTTATGCTGGGCACCGGCGGCAGCGCCATCGTGGGCATCACGCTGGGCGAGGGCGACCAGAAAAAGGCCGACCGCTATTTCACCCTGTTCCTGCTGGCGGCTCTGGTCTCGGTCAGTGTGCTGGCCGTGCTGGGCATTGTGTTCCTGCGGCCCATTGCCGTGCTGCTGGGCGCAAAGGGGGAGCTTTTGGACTACGCGGTGCGCTATGGACGCATCCTGATGGTGTCCCTGCCCACCTTTGCGCTGCAGAATATGTTCCAGAGCTTTTTCGTCACCGCCGAAAAGCCGCACCTCGGCTTCTGGTTCACCGTGGGCGCGGGCTGCACCAACATGGTGCTGGACGTGCTGATGGTGGGTATCTGGGGCTGGGGCGTGGAGGGCGCGGCCATTGCCACCTTTATCAGCCAGCTGGTGGGCGGCGTACTGCCGGTGTTCTACTTCATCGACCGCAGCAACTCCAGCCGCCTGCACCTGTGCAGGACCAGTTTTTACAGCAAAGTACTGCGGGATGCCTGCATCAACGGCTCTTCCGAGCTGATGACCAACCTTTCCATGTCGCTGGTCAATATCCTGTACAACTACCAGCTGCTGCGTCTGGCCGGTGAGAACGGCGTGGCCGCCTACGGCGTCATCATGTACGCGGCCTTCCTGTTCGTGGCGGTGTTCGTGGGCTATGCCGTGGGCAGTGCGCCCATCGTCAGCTTCCACTACGGTGCCCGCAACCATGCCGAGGTGCACAACCTCTACCGCAAGAGCCTGCGGCTCATCGCCGTGGTGGCCGTAACCCTGACGCTGGCTTCCATGTTCATCATCCCCTGTGTAGCGCGCATTTTCGTGGGCTACGATGCGGAATTGCTGGCCCTGACCAGCCGGGCCTTCCGGCTGTATGCGCTGAGCTTCCTCATCATGGGCTTCAACGTGTATGCGTCCTCCTTCTTCACGGCGCTGGGCGACGGCGTGACCAGCGCGCTGATCTCTTTTTTGCGCACGCTGGCGTTTCAGGTGATCGCCATTCTCCTGCTGCCGCTGCTGCTGGGCATCGACGGCATCTGGCTGGCCGTCACCGCCGCCGAGCTGGCGGCTCTGGCCGTGAGCGCTGCCATGCTCCTCACCAAGGACAAGGTGTTCCATTACCGCAAGGCATGATAAGATCCCCTGCTTTCTGCGAAACGGCGAAAAGCGGGGGATTTTTTTGGTGATTCTGGCTCTGCCGCTGGCAGCAAAATCGTGTTAAAATGGACACAGCCTTTATTCACTTTTTATGAGGAATCATTATGACATTGTTTTTGACCAGCAGCCCCAGCGGCTGCCCCTTTGAGCCGGGGCCGGATATTCCGGTGCTGGACACGCGCAACCACTTTGTGGCGAACCTGCGGGCCGTCTGGCCGGATCACGCCGTGCTGGGCCTTGCCATTGCGGCAGACCCCTATGCCTACGAGCAGAACGACGAGATGTGCCGGGTGTTTGCTCAGAGTTTTGCGAACGCCCACCTGCCCCTGACGGCGCTCATCCCCTGCGATGCCCGCAATGCTGAGGAGATCGGTTCTCTTCTGCCCCAGAGCGGCTTTGTGATGCTGTGCGGCGGGCACGTGCCCACCCAGAACCACTTTTTTGCTCAGCTGGGCCTGCCGGGGCTGTTCCATAACTACCACGGCATCGTGCTGGGCGTGAGTGCCGGCAGCATGAACGCCGCCCACATCGTGTACGCCGCGCCCGAGGAACCGGGCGAAGCCGCCGACCCGCACTACTCCCGCTGGATGAACGGCCTTGGCCTGACCGAGACCCGCATCCTGCCCCACTACCAGTTCATCCGGGATCATGTGCTGGACGGACAGAAGGTGGAGGATATCGCCCTTGCCGATAGCAAAAAGCGGCATTTTCTCGCTTTGCCGGACGGCTCGTATATCCTGTGCGCCGACGGCAGCGAGGCGCTGTACGGCAGAGGCTGGTACTTTGCGGACGGGATGATGGAAGAGATCAACGAAGACGAAGATGTGCTGCCGCTGCGGTAGCAATAAAAAAGAAGCACGCAGATGCGTGCTTCTTTTTTTATGATGTTCTGCTGCGCAGAAATGAGGTTGCTGCGCAAAATGATGTGTGCTATCGCACATTCTATCATGCCCCGCAGGCAGACATCATTGCGCATACAATGCGCACATCATTCCACCGCAAGGCGGACAAACGGCGCTATTGCGTTAGCGTCGCCGTGGCGGACGATGGAGTAGGTGATGTCGCAGTAGGGCTGGATGGCGGTGCTCTTTTCCACGGTGGAGATGAGCAGCACCTGCAGCTGCAGGCGGCGGAACAGCTCCATCATGGGGCGGATGCGGTCGCTGGTCATCTTGCTGAAGGCTTCGTCCAGCAGCACAAGGCGGATGCTGTTCTCGCTCTTCTCATAAATTTGCAGAAGGCTGGCGCAGATGGCCACATAGAAGGGGGCCTGATTCTCGCCGCCGGAGGAGTCGCGGCTGACCCGGGACAGGTACGCCTGCTGGCCGGTGACCCGGTTCGTCACCTTGATGTCGTAGTCCAGATAGGTGCGGTAGTCCACATAGTCCGAAAGGGTCACGCCGCCGGTACGGCCCTCCTGCCGGGCGCGGGTGTTCTCGTCCACATCCGCCATGATCTTTTCCATCAGCTCGTCCACCTGACGCTCATAAGCAGGGTCGGCGGTGGCGGCAAGGTTGTCCAGCGAGTCGCCCTCGGTCATCTGCTGGTTGCCCTTGTCCACGATGACCTGATAGAAGGCCGCCAGCTGCGGGTCGCGGCTGGGCTCCAGCTCAAAGCGGTAGACCTCCTCGCCGTAGGTCAACTGCTCCATCACCTTGTTCAGCTCCCTGAACTGCCGCCGGGCGTTGAAGATATCGTCCTTCATGCGGAACAGGATATCCTTGCGGAAGCGGTCCTTACAGTCCCGCTGGGCCTGCTCCAGACGGGCGGCGTAGCGTTCCAGATCGATGCGCACAAGGCTCTCGTGCTGGGCGCGGTACTGGTCCAGCCCTGCAAGGCCCAGCGGATAATCGCACACATAGTGCTCGTTGTAGGCCTTCTGGGCCGGTTCCAGCGTACCGGTCAGATAGACGGCCAGCGCATCGTCCAGCTTGGCCTGCGCCTTTTCCGCAGCCTGTGCGGCGGCGCGGGGCTTATCTTCCGGGGCCAGCGCCAGCATCCGGGTGCGGGCCAGCGGCTCCACCAGCGGGTGCGCCGCAAAGAAGCTCCGGGCAGCATCGGCGCTCTGCTGGGCCGTTTCCCCTGCCTTTTTCTGCTCTGCTTCGCAGGAGGCGATCTGCTTTTGGCACACACGGATGTCGCCGCCCGCCTGTTCCACGGCGGCGCGGGCAGTCTCCCACGCGGCTTCGCGGGCTTCTTCCTCCTTGTAAAGCTGCTGCAGCAGCGGGTTCTCGCGGCACTCGGTGAGCTTTGCTTCCTGTTCGGTCACAGCATTCTGTGCGGCAGTCAGTGCGGCGCGGGCATCCCACAGCGCAGCCAGCTCGTCCAGTGCCGTGCCCCGCAGCAGGGTCTGGTACTGGTTATAGGCGGCTTTCAGGTTCTGCTCTGTCTGGGCGGCAGCACGGGCGCTTTCCCCCAGAGCTTCCAGCTCGACCGCCAGCGCCCCGGCGCGGGCGCGGCGTGCGTCCAGACCGATATACCGCTGGGGAGTGCGCAGCCGTTCCAGCCGGAAGGGGTGGTGGCGCAGAAGGTCGCGGGTGGCGCTGTCCGAGTACTGTTCCAGCGTATCGGGGGTGTCGCAGCAGACGATGCGGCCCAGAATGGTCTGGGCATACTGTGCAGCCAGCGGGTTTTCGCTGCTCACCTGCGCGGCAAGGCTGTCCGGGCCGTACTTGTCGGCGCGGCGGTTGGCCTTGCGGATGCCCGGGGTGTCCAGCAGGCTGATGGGCCCTACCTTGTCCTTCAGTGCCACAAAGGCGCTCTTGGCGGCTTCGTAGTGGGCGGGCGGCACAAGGATATCAAAGCGGCGGTCGCCAAGGCAGGCTTCCACGCAGTCCTGCCAGCTTTCGTCCTCCACGTTCAACAGTTCACAGAAAATTTTCGCATCCGGCTGCATGCCCCGGCTCTTGAGTTCCGCATTCACGGCATCCCGCACCCGGGTGGCGGCATCGCCGTGGGGGTAGACCCACTTGCCGCCGGACACCGCGTCCAGCTCGGCGCGCTTGCCGGCCTGCTCCTTCTGCAAAGCAGCAGTGTTCTGGCGGGCAGCAAAATAGGCTTCCTCCAGCGGTTTTTCCTGCGCGGAGAGCCATGCGGTGAGCTGCGGCAGAGTGTCCGCCGTCAGCTCTTCGGCCTTGATGCCGGCAGCAAAGCCGCTGCGGCGCAGCACAGCCAGCAGGCTCTGGGTGCGGGCAAGGGCACTTTCTGCCTTTTCGGCTTTGCGTGCGGCGGTATCCAGCGCCGTTTTGCGGCGGGAAAGCTCCTCGGTCAGGGCGTCCAGTGCCCGGCCCTCGCCGCTGGCGCTGGCGGCACCGTGGGCGGAAAGATAGGCCCGGCGGGCTTCCGCTTCGGCATTTTTGGCCTCGGCATAGCGGGCGTTCAGCTGTTCCAGCTGGCGGCGGCCCGCATCCAGATGCTCCTGCCAGACGGTCTGTTCGCTGCCGTCGGCAGCGGCGCGGGCCAGCAGCGCCGCGCCCCGGTTCACAAGGGTCTGGGTCTGCTTCTCGGCAGCTTCGCGGCCAAAGTTCACGATCTCTTCCAGCGCGTCGGCGCGGGTCTGTGCTTCGGCCAGCACGGCGTGCAGATTTTCCAGTTCCAGCCGGTCGCCCTGCAAAGCGTCCAGATCCAGCTCCGGCTGGGGCAGGATGTACTGGTACAAAAACTCCCGGAAGTTGGGGATCTCGTCCATGCTGGTGCCCATCTGGAACACCTCGTTGAACTTTTTGCCCAAGGGGCTGGAGGCGCGCCCGATGCCCAGCGCACGGCAGATGCGGTCCCGCGCTTCGCTGGGGCTGCGGGTGTAGGAGAGACGGCCCGTTGCGGGCTTGAAGTCCTCCTTTGCGCTGGGTGCACCGGTCTTGGGGTCGATGAAGGGCAGCTGTTCCAGCGTGCAGCCGTCCTCCGAAAGATACCATGTCTGATCGCCGGGGTGCAGCTCCTGCATGGGGCCTTCGGACTCCACCCGCACCGCGATGACGAAGGGGGTGCGCTTGACGCTGTCCCAGAACTCCGCCCCGATGTAGGCCACGGTATGGCCCGGGCGGCGGTAGGCGTTCTCGCCGCGCTGCTTTGCGTGCACCGAACCCTGCAGGGTGCGGCCGCTCTTTTTATTGCCCAGCGCATTGAAATTGCGGTTGGTGGTCAGGCAGTAGCGGATGGCATCCAGAATGGTGGTCTTGCCCACGGCGTTCACACCGATCATATAGGTGAGCCGTGCGCAGTCGAAGGTGACATTTTCAAAGTTGTGCCAGTTGATAAGTTTCAGCCGCTTGAGTTCGATCATTCTTCACCCTCCCCTGCTTCTTCCGGTCGTTCATAAAGGCCAAGCTCTGTGCGGGTGCGGGCAGATTCTGCCGCTGCATCCGCAAGGTCGGCATCCGGCAGGGCCAGCAGCACGGTGGGAAACACTTCAATGCGGCTGTCCAGCCCGGAAAGCCGCCCCACAGGCCGCGCCAGATTGTACCGGCGCAGGGTGCGCATGAGGTTTTCCAGCGTTTTCTGGTCCAGACGGCGGGGCAGATTCATCTTCTGCAGCTCGGTCTGCACCTCTTCCACCGTCACCAGCACTTCGTCGGCATTGGCCGCAAGGCTCTCGCGCTTTTGCAGGTACAAAAGCCGCAGCACCAGCAGCAGGATGCTCTCGTATTTCAGCAGCCGGGCCTGACTGCCCTCGTGGCCGTTGACCAGCGCCGCCGCCTGCAGGGATGCCGGGTACAGCAATACAGAATAGCCCAGCGGCGCGAACACAGCGCGCACCTCGTCCAGATGGTCCTGCACATAAAGATATTTTGCCCGCTGATCCTCCACGCCGCCCAGCACGAAGCAGTGGTTCAGCAGGTAATTCGCGGTTTCTTCCAGCATGTTAATGGTTGCCATTTTCTTCCTCCCTGCGGCGGGTGAGGACAAAATCCTCAAAGCGGAAACCGCCGCGCTCCACCCAATTGCCGGTGAGCTGAATGTCATAATCCCGGTGCGGCGACTGCGAGTAGGTATGCAGGCCGATGATGCGGGCAAAATCGTTCGGGTATTCGTCTGCCAGAAGTGCCGCGTTCACCTGCGGGCGGGCGGCAAGGGCCTGCCGGGCCAGCAGGGCCACGTTCTCCTCGGTAACGGCAAGGCGGGCGTAATCCAGCAGCAATTGCTGCTCTTTTTTGAGCTGTTCCGGATCGAATCCTTCGGTGCGCACCGGGGCCAGCGGCTCGGCGGTGCGCTGGGCAGCGGGCGGGTACAGAAATTTTTCCCCGAACACTGCCGCCGGGTACAGATGCAGCCGCTTTGCCACCGGGCCGTCGTCCGGCTCAAACAGCTGCTCCGGGGTGCGGATGTCCTCGGCGTAGCGGCGCAGCAGGGCGGTGACGCTGCCCTGCGAAGAACGGTCGCTCAGCAGCAGGAACTGTGCCCGCTGCACAGCCCGCTTGCGGTAGCGGATGTGGCTTGCATCGATCTCGCGCATGAGCAGGCTCATCTCTTCCAGCGCGTCCCGCTGCTTCTGGATGAGTGCACGCACGGCAGGTGTCGCTTCGTTCGGGGCGCAGCGCTCCACCCGGGCATAATCAAAGGCCAGCTGCGGCAGGTAGTTCTCCTCGCAGTCGTCCAGCTCTTCTTCCAGATAGGCGCGGTAGTTAAACAGGTTGTCGCTGGTCTTGAAGCGGTGGTAGGCCGCCGCCACCACCTTTTCCTCGTACTGGTCGAACAGTTCCAGCACCTCCTGCGGGGTGCGGTTGCGGGTGAGCCGGTCGATATAGTGGCCGATGGAGGCATTGAGTGCCCGGAGAGAGCGGTTCAGCGCGTCAAGATCTGCGTCCACCTCCCGCAGAACGTTCTCATAGGGGCTTTTTTCCTGCCCGATGCTGCCCAGCAGCTGCCATGCCTTGTATAGCTTTCCGGTATAGGTAACTACGCGGGGATTCAATATTTCTTCCAGCGCTTCCAGCAGCGGCGTTACCTCCGGCACAAAGGCAAGGGACGCTTCCCCCTCGTAGCTGCCGGGCTGCTCTTCCAGCCAGCCGGTGCGGCGCAGCCGCAGCAGAAAGCCCACGGCCAGCGTGTGAGGGTCGCGGGTGGGCTGCTCGTCCTCATCGCCCGCACCGTCGGCATCCAGCGCAAGGGGCTTTGCCAGTGCGGCAAAGTAATCCTCGGCACGCCAGACGGCCTCCGCACGGGAAATGCTGTAATCCGCCGTGTGGCGGCACTCCTCCCAGAGCAGAAGCAGCAATTCCGCATAAAAAGCCCGGTTCGGCCCCGCCAGCGGGCGGAACAGCCGCGGGGACACCAGTTCAAACAGCTGCATGGAAACGTCCTTTCCTGTTCACATCAGAATACGTTTTTATTGTACCACAAAACGACACGGTTTGACAGAGAAACCATTCAGAATTGCCGCCGCGTTCGCTTTGGCAAATATCAGCGGAAGAATTATTTTAAATTTTGCATCTCCGAAACGACTGCGGTCGTTTCGGAGATGCTTTTTCACGGAAAGAGGTCGTACCTGAAAACGACATCTCTGCCAAAAGGCGCAAAAAAACGGCAGGACGAACTCCTTCCGTCAAACCCTGCGGGTTTGCCACCTCCCTCAGTGAGGGAGGCTCTGGCGAAACCGGAAGCTTTGCACCTGAGCCGGAAACTTTGCCGATGCGAAAGGCTCCCTCTTTGAGGGGGCTGTCGCCGCAGGCGACTGGGGGAGTTTGCTCCTAAACGCAAAAAAGCCCCGGGGAGCGGGGTGCTCCTCGGGGCAATAGTTTAATTGTAATCCGCTTACTTGCTCAGTTTAAAGCCAATTGCAACATAGGTCTTTCCGCCAACGGTCTTAGTGCCAACGCCCAAACCAGTAACTTCGACTTCCACATTCTTTTCTTTACCAGCTTCGATTACTAAATCTGTTGCAGTCTTCATCAACTTAACCACATCAGAATCAACCGTAATCGTTCCTGCCGTTGTTTCTTCATAGTAAACAGCCGTGTACACTTGAGCGTTCTGCATCGCATTCTCAACACAAACAACTGCACCTACCCAGTTTTCCTCGGTTGCTTTCTTTGGAGTAACATCAGCCAATGCAATCTTGCCGTCTGCAATTTTGTTCAGTGCTTCTGTTGCCAGTTCCTTGACTTCACTGTTATTGGACCATTCTGTGCCGTATTCCTTGTTCAGTGCAGCCATATATACATCCTGAACTTTCTTCTCGAACTCACTTTCACCAGGGCCACCAGCGCCACCGCCGCAGGCGGTGAGCATTGCCAGAACCATCACGCCGGCCAGAAGGGCGGCTGCGAAACGCTTGAACATTTTCATTGTAATGTTCCTCCTGTTTTCAAATTCTGACGGTTTGGGCGACCCCAAATCGCTTTACCCGTCTGAATTTATTTTATCCATACCCCCCCCCCGCATGTCAACAGGCATATCGCCCAAATTCCGCCCTTCTTTTTGGCAATTGTCCCCAAACACAAAAAAGCCCCGAGGGGCGGGGCAGACTCCTTCCGTCAAACCCTGCGGGTTTGCCACCTCCCTCAGTGAGGGAGGCAACCCTCTCAGTCATCGCTGCGCGATGCCAGCTCCCCCGAGAGGGGGAGCTTATTTGCTGCAAACCGTCAGATGCCTAAAAGCTCCCCCCTTTGGGGGAGCTGGCACGCCGTAAGGCGTGACTGAGAGGGTTCAAACGCAAAAAAGCCCCGAAGGACTTTCCGGGGGAAGGAAAGCTCTTCGGGGAGGAAGGAAAAAGGAAACTGATCAAATCTTTTATGGAACAGCCCAAATCAGCCTTTTAGGTCAAGCGAGCTTGCCCACCTGCACCGACACGGCAACGTAAGTCTGTCCGCTCTTGGTTTTTGCAACGACACCCACTCTTGTCCACTTGCTGGACTGTTTGAAATCCACATTGCTGTTCGGATAATTGTTCGTAATAGAATCAATAACGTCCTGCAGCTTTGTATTGTTGTAATCATACTTTACCACAACAGTAAAGGTCAGCTTACCATCTACCCAGTCCATATGAACATTATTCTTAAATCCGTAGTTGCCATGTTCACCGTACAGATAGGCATCCAGATTCTTATCCGCAATGGAGATCATTGCAGAGTCATTATTCTTTAACGGAGTAGCACGCCCGTCGTTGATTGCAGTCATCACGCTGGCCTCGGCCTGTGCATTCTCACCAGAGCCACCACCGCCGCAGGCCGTCAGCAGGGCCAGAGCCATCACACCCACCAGAAGCAGGGCAGCAAATTTCTTCAGCTTTTTCATTGTAAAGCGCCTCCTGTCATTTCAAGATTTTGTTGATTTGTCTCATTTCAGTGCTGTGTTTTCGCACTACAGAACGGGTGTCGTTCTGGCCTGATTATATCCGACAGCAGTTGGTTTTGTCAATCGAGAAGATGCATAAAGTTTCCGAAACATTTTTGTTCAAAATCAATGAAACAGCGGCCTTTTTGTTGCAGTATTGAGATACACTGTCCTTATTTCGCAAAGGTTCTTTACCGTGCTGGAAAATCTTCTTCCAGCCGGAAGCTCCATGCTGTTCTTTTCCGGGGCACAGTCCTTCCCGGTTTGAACAGATGTTGTGTTCCGATCCATCTTGATCCATCTTTCAGAATCCTTTCAAAAAATTACGATTTTACACAATTCTACCATTTTTGCATGGTAAAATAAGGTCGTAGAAAAAACAAAGGATGTGGCTCAATATGCAACACTGTCCCGCCCGCGCGGCACAGCGGCTGGCGGCGGCAGTTCTGGCGCTGTGCCTTGTGCTGGCTCTGGCCGTTCCCCACGCACACGCAGCTGCCCTGCAGGAAACGCACGGCATCCGGATGCTGGACTTCAGCACCAGCCAGATCCTTTCCATCGGCAACCAGACCTCCGGCAAATGCAGCTGGTACGCCTTGCGCTATGCACGCACCATTCTGGATGGAAAGGTTTCCTCCGGCAGCGGCATGTGGTCAAACGGTGCGGTCTGGTCTGCGGGCGGCTACTACGGTTATTCCGGCAGCCTGTCCGAGTGCCTGCAGAAGCTTTACACCGAGCTTTCCGCCGGGAAGCCGGTGATCGTGCATCTGAAAAACACTGCGGTGAGCGGTGTAAAACGGCACACGAACCGCACCTCCAGCTATGAATACCACCTGACCAGTTCCGGCTGGAACGAGGTGAACTACCCCCATATCGCCACCAGCGCTGCGTATGGCCACTGGGTCTGTGTGGTGGGCATCCGTGCGGATGCAGACCCCGCGAACCTGAAGGAGAGCGATTTCTACGCGCTGGACCCGGCCCGTGTTTCCGCAAACGGCACTCTGGCTGTGACCCGGCTGCTGGACGGCACCATCTGGACAGAAAATTCCCCGCTGAAAACAGCAGGCTGATAAATTTAGAAAGAGCAAAAAAGCTGACGCGAAAGCGTCAGCTTTTTTGTTTGTACGAACCCTCTCAGTCTCGCTTTGCTCGACAGCTCTCCCGAAGGGCGAGCTTTATAAGCGGGGACCATTCAAGATCCTCTTCCCGAGAGGCAGTGCTTGCCAAAAAATGTCAAAAAGCTCCCCCATCGGGGGAGCTGGCAAAGCCGACAGGCTTTGACTGAGAGGGTCTCGCATCAATACCCTTTTACCGAGAAGCCCCGCTCCCATGGGTCGGGCGGCAGATCCTTCTGGCGGATGCCGGTGATCTGGATATAATCGCTTTTCTGGATCATGGCGAACAGCCGCAGGAACTTTTCCGGGTCGCCCTGCACTTCCAGCGTCACGCTGCCGTCGTCCTCGTTCTCCACCCAGCCGGTCAGTTCCAGCGTCTGGGCCGCATAGCGGGCGCGGTAGCGGAAGCCCACCCCCTGCACCTGCCCTTCGATGGAATAGCGGCGGCGCACCGTGCCTTCCGGCAGGGCGGGCGGCGTGGCATCCTGTGCTTTTTTATGCAGAAAATCAAACATCTTACAGCTCCTGATAGGCGGTCATCAGCGCCGGAATGAACTGCTTTTTGCGGCTCACCACACCGGGCAGGGTAAAGCTGCCGTCCTCGGCAGGCTGGGTCTCAAAGCCGTCCGAGAGCACCTCGGAAGCATAGCGGCCATCGCTGATGACCACGCTCTCCTCCTTGGGCACGTCGGTGAGCAGCATGTAGATATCCTCCACGTTCTGCTTGTTGCGGGCTTCTTCCAGATAGGGCTGCAGCAGCGCTTCGGCGGCAAGCAGGTTCTTGCGGGTCATGTAGCTGCCCTGCGCCACGCCAAAGCGGATATCGCCGCACATGAACACCTTGAAGTCCTGCAGGAACACCTCCTCGGCGGTCTTGCCGTCCAGCTTTTCGCCTGCTTCAAACATCTCGCTGGCAAACTCGTCAATGTCCACACCGGCAATTTTTGCCAGACGCTTTGCAAGGGCCTCGTCCAGCGGGGTGCAGGTGGGGCTGCGGAACACCAGCGTATCCGAAAGGATGGCCGCCAGCAGAAGGCCTGCGATCTGCGGCGGGATCTCCATACCGTTCTCGTCGTACATCTGGGTGATGATGGTGGCAGTGCAGCCCACCGGCTGGTTGCGGAAGTACACCGGGCCGCTGGTCTCCAGACTGCCGATGCGGTGGTGATCGATGATCTCCAGAATTTCGGCCTGATCGAAGCCCTCCACGGCCTGGGTGGCCTCGTTGTGGTCCACCAGGATGATGCGGCGTTTTTGCAGATTGATGATGTTGCGGCGGCTGACCATGCCGCAGTATTTGCCGTCCTCGTCGAGGATGGGGAAATAGCGGTGGCGTACCTTGGCCATCACACGGGTAACGTCTGCCACCGGGGTGACGAGGGTGAACTTCATGATGTCGCTGCGGGTCATATAGTAGGAGATGGGCGCACACTGGCTGATGAGCTTACCGGCGGCGTAGGTGTCCACCGGGGCCGACATGATGGCCACGCCCATTTCCTCGGCAATGCGCTGGATGGTGCGGCCCACCTTGGAGCCGTTGCAGATGATGAGCAGCGACGCTTCTTTTTCAATGGCGCACAGCTGGCTTTCGTAGCGGTTGGTCAGGATGACGATGTCGCCTTTTTCCACGGTATTTTCCAGCATTTCGGGCGTGGCGGTGCCGATGCGGATGTGGCCGGTGGTGCACACGTCGTCCTCGCGGCCCACCACCATGGTGCCGCCCAGCGTTTCCAAAATATTGCGGTAGGTGGTCTGGCTCTTGGCCAGGATGCCGGTGTCGAACACGTCCATGTTGGCGGTGGCAATGTCCTTGACCGTAATCACGCCCTCCAGCTCGTTGTCCGGGCTGGTGACCGGCAGGGTGTCGATCTGCTTGTCGCGCATGATCTCCCACGCCTTGCGCAGGCTGGTGGAGCCGGGGATGCCGGGCATCTCGCGGTAGTCCACATCGCGGATCTTGGGGTTCACGTCCGTGCACATGCGCGGGGGTTTTACCCCGAACTTTTTGAGCACGAACTCGGTCTCCTGATTCATTTTGCCTGCACGGCGGGGCTCACAGACCAGATCACTGGTCTTATTTTTCAGCTCTGCATAGGCAATGGCCGAGCAGATGGAATCGGTATCCGGGTTGCGGTGGCCGATCACGACCACCTTATGGGCTGCTTTTGGCATATTGTTCCCCCTTTGGGTTCTGATTTACCTTTTATTTCTTATCTCATTTACCACAGTGCACTCCCCGCTCCTGCAAAGCACAGTGCACCTCAGGTTTATTTTAGCACAATTGCCTGCACGGGTAAAGTGGAACAAACACGCTGCGGCGCGGCTTTTCCGCCTGCCGCAGTCCTTGACAGACCCTGCAAAAAACGGTAACCTTTACCTGAAAAAAGCCACAAATGGAGGCATCTATGAAAAAACATTTTTTCCGCATCCTCTCCTGCTGCGTGCTGCTGGCCTGCCTGTGCGCCCTGCCCGCCTACGCACAGGAACCCAAGGCCGCACAGCCCGCCGCAAAAGAGGATAAGGTGGTAACAGACGTCACCGGTTCTGCCGACCTGATGCGCAATGTCGTTGGCTTTACCACCAACTTTGGCGGACCGTACCACTTTGCGCAGGCAGACCGCAAGTCCCCTGCGCAGGCCTACGGTGATGCCCCTGCCGAGGGAGCCGTTGCGGTGCTGCGGCTTTTTGCCCGCGCCGATGACCACGGCGATGTTCCCCTCAACACCAGCGGACACAGCTTCCTCACTATCACCAATGTCTCGGAGCAGGATATCAATGTGGGCGGACTGCTCATTGCGCCGGATACGTCCATCACCGTAAGCACCCGCGGCAACCGCTGCGAGCATTCCGGCATCTGGTACAATCTGGAGGGCTACTACAAATATTACCTGAACGCTTCTTACTATCAGAATCTTTACGGCATTCAGGTCTCACTGGACCAAAGCCAGCTAGACACGGTAAATCAGGCATTGGCCAACGCAGACCACTGGTCGGCCATTTACAACTGCACTTCGTTCTCTGCGGGCCTCTGGAATGCCGTGTGCTCCGATACGCTCTGCGCCGGTGTGCCCGAGACCCCGGCCGACCTGAAAGCGGACATGCTGAGGAAGTACCCAGACAAGACGGTGTTCGGGCCGACCGTCCCGTATGATTATATCGTATATTACGGCACCAGCCTGACCCCCAGTCAGGAATTTTCCTGACAGAAGATTTTCTCTTGTAATTCTGCGCGCTCTGCTGTATGATATAGGTCATGTATCCAAGTGTATCTTGTCACCGTTACGGAGGAACCTATGACAGCAACCAAAACGCCCGCGTTCCATAAGCCGCCGCTGTTCACCCGGCAGCAGCTCATTGCCCTGCTGCTGCCGCTGATCGCAGAGCAGGCGCTCAGCGTGACCATCGGTCTGGCCGACACGCTGATGGTCTCCTCGGTGGGGGAAGCCGCTGTTTCCGGCGTGAGCCTTGTGGACAGCTTCAACACCCTGATGATCCAGATCATGAGCGCCCTTGCCACCGGCGGCGCGGTGGTCACCAGCCAATACATCGGCCGGC
>ENA-OPAR01000369-OPAR01000369.1-human-gut-metagenome-genome-assembly--contig:-NODE-369-length-22739-cov-37.852848_pt1 | contig 22739 bp, 18 predicted proteins | sample MGYA00241061_ERZ501438 | MGnify/ENA primary metagenome ERZ501438 (study PRJEB25962, sample SAMEA2042580) | human gut metagenome | biome: human gut; feature: human-associated habitat; material: faeces...
ACCCAGGGCGATGCCCTGGGCTAGGAGCTTCTGCCCTTTCAGGGCGTGCTGCTTCTGGAGCTTTTGGCCTTCTGCCCTTTCAGGGCGTGCTGCTTCTGGAACTTTTGGCCTTCAGCCCGTTCTTGAACCGCATGCGAAAGTTCAGTAAAGATGTTAAATTGCTAACTGCGTTTAGCAAAAACTTTGTGTTTTGTAGGGTATTGGTGCGGAATTAACTTTTTTAACTCGATTGCAACACGAAAAATCGAATTATCATTTTGTTGTCTCAAAAGAAAAAGGTAAATTTGCACTCGGTAAGGAAAGAGCCTCATAAGTTCTACACCTTATTATATATAAGAAAAAAAAGAATGTTTCATTAAACAATAAATTAAGTAAAATTATGGCAGTAGATTACAAGAAAATCGGTCTTGTGAACACTAAGGACATGTTCGCAAGAGCTATCAAGGGCGGTTGGGCCGTTCCTGCTTTCAACTTCAATAACTTGGAGCAGCTCCAGGCTATCATCCAGGCTTCTTCAAACTTGAAGTCACCAGTTATCCTTCAGGTATCTAAGGGTGCTCGTAAGTATGCTAACCCTACATTGCTCCGCTACTTGGCAGAGGGTGCTGTAGAGTATGCAAAGGAGTTGGGTTGCAACCATCCTGAGATCGTTCTTCACCTCGATCACGGTGATAGCTTCGAGACATGTAAGAGCTGTGTAGATTTCGGCTTCTCTTCTGTAATGATCGACGGTTCTGCACTTCCATACGAGGAGAACATTGCATTGACAAAGAAGGTTGTTGATTACGCTCATCAGTTCGGTGTAACTGTAGAGGGTGAGCTCGGTGTCCTCGCTGGTGTTGAGGATGACGTAGTTGCTGAGGAGTCTCACTATACAAAGCCTGAGGAGGTTGTAGATTTCGCTACACGTACAGGTGTTGATTCATTGGCTATCTCTATCGGTACTTCTCACGGTGCTTACAAGTTCAAGCCAGAGCAGTGCACACGTGACCCTAAGACTGGTCACCTCGTTCCTCCTCCATTGGCATTCGACGTATTGGCAGCAGTTGAGGAGCAGCTTCCTGGTTTCCCTATCGTTCTCCACGGTTCTTCTTCAGTTCCTCAGGAGTATGTTGATATCATCAACAAGTTCGGTGGTAAGTTGCCAGATGCAGTTGGTATCCCAGAGGAGCAGTTGACTAAGGCTTCTGAGAGCGCTGTTTGCAAGATCAACATCGACTCTGACTCTCGTCTTGCTTTCACAGCAGGTGTTCGTGAGACATTGGCTCTTCACCCAGAGTACTTCGACCCACGTCAGTACTGCGGTAAGGCTCGTGAGTACATGGTTGACCTCTATAGCCACAAGATCAAGGATGTTCTTCATTCTGACAACAAGTTGGCTAACCTCGACTAATCTTCGAGATTTTACAACACAAGATATGAGCGGGAATCCGAAAGGGTTCCCGCTTTTGTTTTATCCCCTTTTTCTTGCAATCATACAATCTGTCAGCATGTAATGCGTATTGTGCACGATAACATGAAAATCTTTACATTATTTAACTGAAAAAACTTGCATCCTATTGACTTTTTTCCTATATTTGCAATGTTCAAACGAAAGAACAGGACATGTAAGAGGGGTATAAGCCCTATAGTAAATGATAAGCAATAGTAAATGATAACCAATAGTAAATGATATCACTCCTCCCAACATATCATTTGTGTAATTGTAAAAGATGATTTAAACCGAAAGGTGTTTGTTTTTAAAAGCATCGGATGGTAATGGCCGAAAGGCTGGAATCTGAAGATGACTGGTTTAAATGATAATGAAAACAATTAGTAAATGGTATAACTATGAAGAAGTATTTTATGATGGTCATCGCTATGACTATGATGACAATAGGATTTGTAAGTTGCAGTGCATCTGACGATGAAATGGGTGAAACAGTTAGTCGCGTTACCACCGATGAGTCAGGTTTCTCTTTGCTCAGCTATTCCATGACTGCGGGCTCTGCCGTAAGCGAGGAGTCTAACAGTAAGGCTGAGAATGATGAGAAGTTGGTTTGCAAGGTTCTTCCGGGTGGTCAGCTGATGCTGACTCATAAGAATGTAATCTTCGACCAAGGTACAAATATCAAGTTTGCAACTCAGTTGGTTGGCAAGAAGTTAATCATTACCGAAACAGGTGATTATGGAAAGTCTGGTCAGTATGGTTATTATACGCTTGTTGCCAAGGTAGGAACAGTTAAGGATGGTGACTATGTGGTTGTTGTCATGCGCAATAATCACGCCCGTGAGGAGTTCAAGTTGAAGTATGACTCTTCCCGAGCTAATTAAGATACATATAAATAGTAAAATGCAATTCAGATATATAATAAATGATATGAAGTTACAATTATAATGAATGGTATGTTGATATATAATATACGAAGTTAAGACAAATGATAGTAAATGATATGTTTATTCAATAAGAGATGTCGCTTCTTTCGACCAGTCTAGTTTTACTTTCTGTTTTCATTTCCCCGTAATGCTTCCATGAGCTGTTCCGGTGTACAGTCTTTTAATATCACCTTATTCTCTTTATCCAACAGGTAAATGGTTGGCATGGCTTTGAGCCCGTAAATCGTGCTCAAGCGGTTATCTGCTACGATGCGGAGCAGACTGAAGCCGGCTGGTATTGTCTGTTTGTCGAGCCATGCAGATATCTTGTGGCAGTTCTCGCAGTCAGGATCGTAGAAATATAAGATAACCTTCTTTTCCCGGTAATCGCTCAACTGATGAGGCTTGCCGTCTTCCAGCATAAAACTGATATTGGTAGCCTTTGTGCCAGGCAAGTTCTTTTTTGCCTGTTTCAGTTTAAATTCTATTCTTTCTTTCTCGGTTACATCGAAGTATGGCGATTTAGCCATGTCTTCCAGAAATAGGGCATATACCCTGTCGTTGCGCATGGGCGACTCAGGGTTCTCATAATAATGCTCGATGAGGCTTTCAAACTTCTCTTTAGATGGCTTCTGCTGGTAAGCTTTGGCTGTAAAGGCAGCAATACCCTTCTGGGCTATTTTCTGGTCGAAACGTGCCAGAATATCGATGAAGTTGACAAAGCCCTGTTCTGCCATCTCCTTGTTTGCCAGTTCCAGGGTGTCGGAAAAGTTGAAGTTGTCCCAATAGTGCTCACTCAGGTATGTTGCACGTTGCTCTACGCTGCGCAGACTGTCTGGCAGAGTAGGGTATGGGAAACTGTTCTGGGCCTTGGTTGGGGCTAAGGCTCCAACCAGCATGAAGAAACTGAGGAATATGAATCTTGCCATCATCTTTATATTGGAATTAATGATATTACTAACGGGTGCAAAATTACAAAATAAAATTGAAAGTGGCAAGGTTTTTTATATAAAAAAAAGCCGCGGAACTATAGAAGGTGAGATCACCTCGGCAACTACAGTTCCAACGACCAGTCTAGTTTAATTTATTGGTTCCCGCATTCTATTTGTATAGTAAATGATAATTATTTTATTACCTATTTCATTGATATTTGGGGGCATTTAAATTTTGAAACGATATGCGCCCCGATACAGATATATGAACTAAACTTTTCTTTAACTTATTACTGACTCAAGTTTCGCATGTAAGCTCCATACGCCCTGAAAGGGCAGAAGCCCCTAGCCCAGGGCATCGCCCTGGGTTATTACGGACGCAAACCTGTCGCCCTGTAAGGGCAAAAGCTTTAAAACTCCAGACAAAACATAAGGCTTTTGCCCTTACAGGGCGTCTTGCTGATTGCTATTATACCCAGGGCGATGCCCTGGGCTAGGAGCTTTTGGGCCTTCAGCCCGTTCTTGAACCACATGCGAAAGTTCTGTTACTGATAGGTGAATTCAAACTTCTTGGCCTTTCCTTGGTTGGCATTGTCCATCTTCACGTAATAGCTGCCGCTTGTTCCGGCATTCGCCTGACGGACATTCTTCAGCTTCACGGTGTATGTCTTGCCGGCTTCACCAGCCTTGAATACATACCAGCTGTTCCAAGTCTTGCCAATTTCATTTGTAGAACTGTACTCTATGTCACAGTCCTCTGGAACTACATCGCCCGATGCAAACTTCACGGTTACTGGCAACAGCTCCTTCGGGTAGTTGGCAGGAACGGTAAAGGTAAATTCCGCTTCGGCATTTGCATTTGTTCCGATGTTGGCAGGAGCATTTACCTGATACTGCACCTCGTTGATGCTATAGAGATGGATGTTTCTGTTGAGTCCATGCTTCTTGTCGGTGAGGTAGATGATGCCTTCTCGCCAGGTCTTGTCTACCGTGCCCAGCTTGTACTTAATGGTACCGGTACCGGTCTTTGATGCTTCGTTATATTTATAGCTGGTAACCTCTGGTGCAGCTGTAGTTCCGAATGACAGGTTCTCAGTCCATAAAGCCACGAAATCCGTAGGCTTCTTGTCGGCTGCATCATCGCCCTTATAGGTGAATTCGATGAATTGTTCAGAACCGGAAGCTGCATTGGTGGTCTGATAGGTGCCCTCGTTGATGGCGAGTTCATAATTACCATCCTTCACTCCCGGAATGTATTGTTCCACTCTAATCCAAGGATTATTGACAGGTGCGCTTTTCAGCGCTTCCTCCAAACTTCCCTTACCATAGCTTTCGTCCAGTTTGTCGATGATTATTTTATATTCGTAATTTCGCTTGATGGCATAAGGAACGTTGTCCTGATCCTGCAAGTATATTAGGTAACATAGTCCGTTGTATTTCAGCAATACCTTTGCCGGATCAGTAGGCAGGTTTCTATCTTCGAATGCTGCGGTAGGATTATACATCTGTCTTTTATCACCTTTCATCTTTTTGTTACTGATGGCAGGAGTTACATAATCCACTTTCCATTCCCACTTATTATCTCCTGTAGTAGGGTTGAATAACAGACTGTCTCTGTTGAAGGGAGCCAGCGTTCCGTATGCCATACCATTCACCACAGTCATCGTCAAGTCCTCGTCTTTGAGATTTGAATTGGCATCTTTGGCTTGCTTACTCCATTCTGCCGAAATCTTGGCTCTGTCTCTGATAAGATGGATGATGTAATCCTGCTTGGTATTATCCTGGCGGAGATATTCCTTGAGCTTCTCTGGCGAATCTTCCTTGATGTAGCCCCAGTATCGGGTCAGCGCAGCCTGATCCTCACCATACTCTGTCTCGAAGGTGGTCATCAGTATATTCTCGTGCATACCCACCCATTTTGACTGGTTTTCCCAGTCGATGGTCTTGTACTGGCTTTCTGTATTTGCCACCAGATGGATGCGAGCCGTCTTATTGGGAATCTGGGCAGAAAAATTTCGAGGGGTGGTTTGTCCATTATTGTCGATATCTTTGTCGCCGTTTTGTATGATGTTGCCGTCTACGTCTCTTCTGAAACCTTTGATTTCACCGAATTCCCCGACTTTTCCGAAACCCACGAACTGCCCTTCCTCATCGAAGCAGAACAGCTTGACGCAGTTTTTCCCGATGCCTTCATTCGTAAACAGGGTGCTTCGGGTAACCTGCTGTTCGAAGCTGGGGATGGATACATTGAAGTTTGCCGTATAGTAACCTTCTTCTGCTTCGTTTGCTTCGGTAGGAGAAGTGATATTGTCGGGTATATTGTCGGAACAGCCTGTCAACATTGCTGTTAACAGAACCGTCATGATTCCGGTATATAATTTATATTTTTTCATCTTGCTTACCTTCTGTTATTCAAAACCTTGGTTCTCAATTTTCTTAATTTCCTCTAAGGTGAGGTCGTGAACGCAGCGAACGTATGTGCTGTTTACTTCCTGTGCGCCATTACCATTATTAAAGGCTGCCTTCGTGCCATCCAGGGTCCAGTAGCATGCGTTTCTGAGAACCTGTTTGTCTACCACTTTGTCCTGGTTTGCCAGCTGGTAGATCTGCTTAACCTCGTCTGTTGTAGGCAGTCGCCAGCCATGCATGTTCAGCGTTTCGCCTTTTAGCGTTGTTGCCGTCTCGCTGTAACCATGGCAGTATCTTCTTGCAGCCTCGTTGCTTCCTGCTGTTTCGTTGCTATGTCTGGCAGATGCCATGATCAAGGCAGGGGAAACCGTCTTGTCTGTAGACTTGTTTTCGCTATCGAGTTGAGGCTTGGCTATCGCGTAACCGCCGATGCCCTGGTTGGTGGTAAACTGCAGCGTGTAAAGTCTGTTTTGCGTGTTCTGCTTGTCTGGAGCCTCTGCATTTGCCACATTGAGCGAATAGATGGCAGGGTACTTCCTTACATTCACTTTCTGAGATTTGGAGCCGTCTTTAGTCTTTACGAGAAAGTTGATGTAGTTGATGGTATATTCTGGTTTGTTACCATGAATATCTATCTTTCCTCGGTTATCGTCACTAACGCTTTTGTCAGACTGGCTGATGATCTGACCAGCCAGGTTGTTATCCACTATCTTTTTACCATATTTATCAAAGTAATATCCTTCCTTTTCTGGTTGCTGAAAGATAGGGTAGGATGCAAACCAGTCGATGCACTGGTTTGCTGTTCCCCAATCCATCGGATCCTTGAGATCCAGTTGGGTAGGATATACCACGAGGAAACTGGCTTTATCTCCCTTCACATAAGTATCTTCACCCTGGGTCCATTTGGCAATCTGCCATTTCAGATAATCTGTATCTCCGTCGTAATCGATATGCGTATTGGTATCCAGATATTTGATGACTGCATTGACGGTATAGATATAGTTGCGCTCCAGCTTCTTTTCGCCTTGCGGATCACGGACAGGGATAACCAGTTCCTTGGTAATGGTTGTATCTGTACTTTCGAAAGTAACATCTGCAACAAACTGTGGCATATCATCTTTCCCATTCCATGTTGTGGAATAGCTGTAAGTTGTTACCTTATAGATATCATTACCATTTTTGTCTTTCTCTGCTGTAGCCTTATTCTCCTGAATATTTTTTTTGATATTCTGATCAGCAGGTTGATTGGCAAAGATAGCTGTATTGGTATTGTAATTGATGAACTTCCACATTACTTTTGATATTTTGTAATCCTTCACCGTAGAAGAGATGTTGAGCTTGATCTTGGCTGCCGCTCTCACCAGTTCTACCGGAATATTCTGTTCCGGATCTTGGGTGATGGTATCCTCACCTTGGCTGCTCATCAGGAATTTCTTGTCGTTTACCATGGTAGCTGTCTTCCAGATGTCATCATCCTGCTGGGTGCTGGCAAGGAGGTCTTTCAGATTCTTACCCTTGAGATCTTCCTTGGCATTGGCTACAGCATAGTAATGATAAGTATTATTCACATCAAGATGGTGTTCCGATTTCCAGTCGCCGGAAGCCAATACCTCTGCCTGGTTTTCTACCGGTCTTTTAAACTGGCAGTCGATTCTACAATCACTATTATTTGTTGGTCCGAACATCTTAAAGTCAAGAGAAGACAGAGCTTTTTCATGAAGATTCTCTTCTTCCTTCACTCTTGTGGTCTGCAGGTCGTTGACCATGGGAGTCATGCTCAGCTGTTGTGCAGCCGAACCATTTCCCAGTTCGTCTTCAGCTGAGCATCCTGCCATGAGCCATCCTGCCGTAAGAGCCAAGATGCATTTTGCGAATCTTATGTCTATATATAACTTCTTCATGATGAATGTTATTTTCTGTTGTCTTTATAATACTTGTTCAAAGTGAATATCCTTACCGGCGAATTTTCCTTCCTTACATCCTTTATATTTGAAACCTGGATTCAGGATAAACTTATCGTTTGGATATGTCGTCAGGAAGACATGCGCCTTTACATTGTGTGGCTTTGCCAGATCCAGTCTGCTTTTCGGAACCACATAGAAGTAAAGCGTATCCTTCTTACCACTTTTATTGATGATGAAATCATCTATATGATAAGTATATCCAATTATTTTGTTTCCATCGTTTTGGTCTGAAATGATTGGATCGTAAACCGGATCTTTATGATCATCATAGTTGCCATCCTTATCGCATTCTACGAATCCGAACATCGGGTTGTCTGTCTGGAGAATCCAAGGCTTACCTTTGGTATCGATATCCTTGAGCGTAATCATCGGTCCGCGTTTAGGAAAACCGTAATATACCTTGTAGCCCCAGTCTGTTTGATCTCCGCCAGGGATAACCACGTTTGTTGAGGCATCGATGAAATCGAAAGTTCCTCCATCCTGCCATTCCTGAATGGAAGGAGTAACGGTGAGTTTGCCCATCTGTCCGTTGAGGAAATAACCGTAAACTACCAGTTCTCTGTTTCTGATGGCATTTCCTTCAGAAGGAATATTGAAGGTCGCGCTCTTGGGTGTTCCACCATCTAATGAATACCAGATGGTGCCTTTGATGGCTTTGTTGGTCTCACGGAGATAACAGAGATTGTGAGAATCAATGCCTGCCTGTTTAAAAGCATCCAGATATTCCTGGGCAGACTGATCACTCGTTTTGATGAAACTCTCAGGATCCTCAACTTCCTTGATATCCGTGTTCTCTACACCTGCCAGTTTCAGAGTGGTTGGTACGTAGGTTGTAGCCGAATTGTATTTCTGACTAGTAACGTCCTGGTTGTAACCGTTCTCCTTATATGTAGCTTCGTCGGGAAAAACATAGCTGGCAGTAGGAATGGTGTTGCCTTCTACCTCTATTCTTGTTACCTTTACCTGACTGGTATTGGCATCATTACCCGATTTTCGGGCAAAGTAAAAATGGAGTTTCGAAACAGCGCGAACCAGAGGAATCTTGATGCCTTTGGTCGCTGCCTCTGCTTCGGTTGTTCCAACATGTTTCTCTACAGAAATGTTGGTGATGGCACGAGAGATAGGGAGACCTGTTTCAGGAACTTCTGTGTTCTGTGGATTACCATTTTCCTGAATGCCAAAAGTAGAGTCAAAGCTGATATTCTGCAACTCCTTGCGGGTGATGCTGCTGAAATCCTTACCGCTCAACTTGTCTTGTATGTTGGTACTTTCTGAATTAGCCAGGATATAGAGGTCGATATTTTCTACCTCTTTTCCTGCTATCTTTCTTAAGAAACGTAGCTGCAAATTGTAGCTGCCATTAATATCTTTTAATGCTTCTTCCTTATATGCGATAGGATTGGCATCTTCGTTTGTGCCAGATTGAAACACCCATACCTTGATGCTGTGAATGTCGCTCTCTGAGTTCGGGTCAGCTTTACTTTCATTATCTGCGAGCACATCTTCCGTATGGCTTTCTCCGGCTCTGGTGCTGTTTCCGGTGCCGGTAGAGAAACTGAGGCTCAGATAGGCATTGTCGCTTTGAGCTGTTTCTGTATTTTCGTTCTCTGAACAGGATGCCATTGCGCCTACCATGAGCAAAGCAGCGAGTGCCATACACACTGGGCGTGTCATCTTGGTCAGAGTAGATTGATAGCGTTTCATGTTTTCTTTCTTTTACTTATACTTCTTTCTTTTCTTATTTTCCCAGGTCGGCATTCTGAAGATTCAGAACCCAGTTGTTTACCTTGATTCTTGCATCCATGCTGTAGGTAGAACTTGGAGCTGGCACGTAGAATACCAGAGTGTAATGGTCCTGACGGTCCAGATACTGCTGGTCGCTCCAGTCTTTGCCGTAGCGGTCGCTGGCACAGAGTGAGAGGAACCAAGGCAGGGAGTGGTTGAAGATGACTTTGTTGATGCGCTTGTCTGTGATGACGATGCGCTTGTCATCATATTGGCTGGATCCGTCGGCAGCGCGACTCTTGTTGTCGTCTTTGGTTTCGAACATACGTGATGATGACAGGTCGTAAACCAGCGCCTTTTCTACGTCTTCGCCTTCTACCTCGGTCTTGCCGCTGTGGTTTTCTACCAGTTTCTTCTCATAAGGAAGATAGGTGATTGCCTTTGGCTTTACCTTGTCGCCCTTATAGTCGAGTAGGGCAGCGGAACCTTTGATTTCTACATCGAAGTTTTCGGCTGTGAATCCTTCCTGGTCGGGTTCGAATGGAAGCATCACCACGCGGTATGTCTTGGTACACTTCATCAGACTCAATTTTCCCTGCACATCGTTTTCTCCATCAAAGTTGAGGGAGTCCTGTGCGGTATAGAGTGCGGTGAAGTGCTTGTCGTTTACGGATTCTTTTTCGTTTTTTTTGCCCATTTCCTCTTGCAGGTCGTTGATGGTAGAGATACCTGGGGTAAGTTTAGTAAAGCTAAACTCGGTCTCATCATCACCTTCGGCTCTTGTTCCCATTGCGGCTGGCTGCTTGTCACGAGCCAGGCAGACGAAGGTATACTTGCCTGCTTGCAGGTCTGTGATTTCCATCTTATGACCTGTTTCAAACTTGTCAGCCGACTCGGTATAGTTATCTACGAACTTACCGTTCTTGTCGAACACATAGACGTTGAGGTTCTTTACCTCTGCAGAGAAAGCATCAGCCTCTTTCACATTATAAGTATAGTCGAATTTGAGCGACAACTTAGCTGTAGGGCAGCCCGTGATCTCATCTTTCATGCATGATGAAAGAGAAGTGAGTGCGATGGCTGAGATGCAAACCAGCTTGCAACATTTGTTGTTGAGGAAATGTGCCATATTCTTTATATTTTATAATCTTTTACTTTTACTTATTTTATATAGAGAGTGCCGTAGGTAGCGAATATCTTTGCTTCATCAGCTCTCTGTTTCGTTGCCTTCGGCATCGTTATTATCTAAGGATGAAAAGTGCCAGTCTTTCGGGTTGGGGGTATGACGGCACGTCTTTGTATCTCCCGCCTTTTATACATGGGCGGCAATGTTAGTTATCTTTTAAGAATGTTTTCGTTCTTTTCAGAACGAACGTTTGGTTGATAAACTCTCGGAGGAGGATTGCTCCCCCGAGAGTATTGGTATATATATAAGTATTTATATTTTATCTGTCTGGTTTGACGGAATATTACTTCAACTCAACTTCCTGTGTATTGAGAACCCAAGGGTTAACAGAAACAGTAACATCAAGATAGAACAAACCTTCCTTGTCTGGTGTTCCGTTAGGAACCTGTGCACCTACGTTGAAGATATTGTTTACTGTCAAGCGATAGATGCTGTTACGCTGGATTGCATTCTCGTAAGTGAGGTACTGATCCTTGATAGCCTTCTTGTAGTATGTCTTACCGCAGTTGAATACCTCAATCTGATATGCCTTACGGAAGTTATCCAATTTGCTTTCTACAGTTGGTTCACCCTCAGCAGTTGGTGCAGCCTTAGCTGCTATCACCTCAGCCTTCATCTGTTCTGCAGTCTTACCACCGAAGAGTCCATTTACATCATGGTAAGCTTTATAGATGTCAGCGAAGCTCTTGTAGATAACGTTGTTGTAACGGTAGAATGTACCATCTTCTGGGAAGTCTGCCTTATCCATATCCTTGAGCTTTACAGTATATTCGAAGTACATTGAAGTTGCTGCATTCTCATTGTTGTTCTCAAATACATAATCCTTATGATTATTAGGAGTAGTTGCTGCAGTGAAGTAGTCTCCGTTCTCAAGCAAAGTAGCTGTACCGAACTCTTTTGTTGGCTGATAATATGTGATGTCTGAAGGAATGTTCAGAGTTGTTCCAGTCCAGTGCTGCATGATATAGCTCTTGTTTGACAAGTTAGAGATTGCGTAGCCAGTCATCTTAATAGACTCTACTTTCTTAACAGCATCTTCCATAGCCTTTTTCTCTGCAGGTGTTGCATCATCCTTTGTGTATGCTACAATCTTAGCAACATTAGAAGTTGGCTCATCAATACGAGCTGTCAAACGCTCAATCTTGATAGGGCTTACAGCGTTGTCGTATTTAATCTTTGCAGCATTAGCCTCCTTCTTGTTGTCATCGGTAAATACTACAGTATAGCCATTGCCATTAACATCTCCATCGTTCTGGTTGAACATTGCGAAATTATTGTCTGTATCGTATGGCTTAGCAAACTTATTTGTTGCAGTGAAGATATTCTCCCATGGCTTTTCATCTGCAGCGTTAGCCAGGAAGTATACCTTATATGTTGCACCTGCAACTACCTTATCTACTTCAATCTTAATCTGGGTAGAACCATCATTACCCTGAGTTGGCTTACCTGCTTTCCAGTCTGATTCTGTGATTGACTTTTTGAAAACAATATTACCAGCAGCATCTACCAAGTAGATTGTACCGCTTGTTACATCTGATTCTGCTGCAGTTGCATCGAAGTCGTTTTTTAATGAAGTTCTAGTACCGCTAGCCTTTGGAGTCTGTACGTTCAAAGTCATGTAGAAACCATCTACCTTCTCCTGACCTGCGTTACCATTAGCCAAATCATCATTACTGCTGCAGCTAGTGAAAGACAAAGCTGCGGCTGAAACCAAGCTCATTACGAGCAAATTCATTTTTTTCATAATCTTTTTACTTAATACAAAAAAAGTTATACAATATATTTAATTAATTCTTATTCTCAAAATTAAGTTTCGCACATATTGGCACAATCCGCTGAAAACAGATCGTATTTTACATCATCTTTTATCTTATACTTATATAAATAGAAAGTAAATAGTTACTTTAAAGTGCCTGGTTTACTTTATCCAGGTTTTCCTGCGCCTCCTTCAAACCACCGGCAATGGCTTTCTCAAAGTATTGCTTGGCTGTCTGATAGTCTTCCTTCATGGAAGCCAGACAACCGCGGGCATTGTTTGCCTCGGCGCTGTCGCCAGCTTTCAGGAGATATTTCTCTGCACTCACCTTGTCGCCACGTTCGATGGCTGCTGAGGCTGCATTGAGATTGGCAAGCTTATCTTCAGGGAACATTCTTACAGCTATGTCGAAAACATTGTTGAATTCGGCGCTACCCTTCGGATAAGTCTGGGCTACCAGATACATCTCCTGGAGAGAGAGCTTCTGAGGACGGGTCTTGATAACCTCTCTAGCCTTTTCTACATTGAATGCCTGAACATCATATTCTATCGTATAGTCGGTACGGCGAAGTGATGGCCATACATTCTGCAGGAGATAGCGATAAGCCTGAGGTGCCTTCTTGAGCAATGCTTTCTCTTTGGCATCTGGCTGCATGTTGCTGTTGATGATCTCAAGTGCAGCTTCCTTCTGAGGAATCTCATTCTCATTTACATACTTGATGGTTCCTGCCCAATCCTCTGCTGTAGCTGTGGCCGCAAACAGTTTTGAAGAAATTGGATAGGTCTTCAGGATATGCTTCAAAAGCGCCTGTGTACGGTTATGTGACAACTTGTTGTTGTTGGCATATCCGCCATCTGGTGATGCATAGCCGTGGAGGGTTATCTTGGTGATGGTAACATCCGAATCGTTCTTTACGAGATCCAGTGTCTTGCGGATATTATCCAGTTCGTTGGCATTGTTGCCCATATCGTACAGGATATCCCACTTGTTCACCTTGAAGTTCAAACGGGCAGAACCATTCTCCTTTCTTGCCTTTACGGCTTCTGCCTTAGGCTGGACATAAGCGTTGAAGAGATTCTTCGGAGTAGAGAATGCACGTCCTTCCGCATTCAGAATACCTTCGTCGAGAAGTTGCTGGTTGCAACCGCAGGCATCATTGCTGATGGCGAAGTTTGAGTTCTTCATCCAGTCGCTGAACGGAGCGGCGTATTCATAATGAAGAGTCTGTGCAGTCTTGTTCTTACGGAGTGCCACGATGAGTGGGTTTGCCGTAGCCGTTTTCTGGTTACGCTGATAGTAAATATATCTCTTTTTACCCATCACCTCAACACTCGGCATGAAGAGTGTATCCTTTTCGTTGAGGATCATTGGGGTATAGATGAGACCTTTGTTGCTGGCAAGCTGAATTTGGTCGAGACTCAAGTCCATAGCCACTTTCACCTGGTTGCCAACCTTTCTGATTGCCTTATTCTGGATTTTCAGATTTTTGTAAGCCTGCTGGGTATTATCGGCTGATATAGGAAGAGCGATAACCAAGGCTCCGAACATACTACCTATTATATTATATGTATTCATCTCTGATTCTTTTTAAAAAACATACACTAAGTTGAGGGCTGCTTTCGTCGGGCCCACATAGTTGTGTGCCTTGTCATCTTCAAGTTTATCTCCGCATTGAGCACAGTTAAACTTATCTGCCTTAGAGTAGATATAGCCTACACCAAGTTCAGCTTCCAGATTCCAATGTTTCGAGAGAGCCCAAGCGTAGCCGTAAGCTACACCTGCACCGATAAACCATCCTTCATACCGATAGTCTTTCAGCTTAGAGAAATCAGTGCCCAGGAACTTGAAGTCAAGATCCATGCCACCGATGTTGTGAGATCCACCCAAGGCATGGAAGCCGATGAATGAACCCATCATTTTGTTACAGAACCAGTATCTGGCCTCTGGCTGAACGAGCCAGTGTTTCCATTTCTTGTTCTTTGAAAACGTCCAAGGATTGTAGTTTCCGGATACGTCAAGTGTCCATTTTGGAGAAAGACCGAATTCAACACCCAAGTTCATGGTTGTCGTTGCATCATACAGCAAGTTGGTCTTTACCGCAGCTTCCTGCGCTAGAGCAGGACAGATTAGGCTGCCGAGTGCTACTAACGCAATAAAAATCCTTTTCTTCATACCTCAATTAAACTTTTCTTTTTAAAAATACATTGAGTGATTTAGAATCACCTTTTACTTTCGTATACTCTTTTATATTTATAATGATCACCAATACCTGAATCTACTGAGAACTCATGTTTCCTAAAGTTTACTTTCAACTGTTCCTTTTCTCCTTTCAGTTTACTTTCAACTTACTTTTTAGTTCATCTGTATCTCATATCGTTGGATTTCGGGTGCAAAAATAGAACGAATATTGGATACAACCAAATTTTTAAGCACTGAAAAATACTGAAAAATGCCATTTTTAGCAAAATAGTACACTGATTTATGCTTAAAATCGTTAAAGTTGCACGATTTTCGGATATTTGAACAAGAATTTCTGATATAATTTGTAATTTTGCAGCCGGAATCAATAATTCCCTAAAAAATGGCAATTTCCTAGAAAAAGAGCCGTTTGACTTACGAAATTAAAAGCAAGATTTAAGAAAATAACCAAAACGAAATGAAACTGAAGAATGACATTGTGAACCTGATTGTGAGGGTAGAGCATCATTTATGCCCCCAATATTGTGGTGTGGTAGACCGCCGACGCATTATCGCCTTTCTACTTTTGACGCTAAGCGAGCTGATTATCATACCTTATCATATTATGCTCTTTTTGCTGCTGAAAGAACCTTATGGTTTAAGCCTCTGTGGCTTGCATACATTCGTGTTCTGCATCCTGCAGTTCCTGATTTGGAAACGGAAGATAGCTTTCGTGAAAGGTATTTCTTCTCTTTACTTTCTGATGTTCGCCAAACTGGCTCTTGATAGCGTATTTTGCATCAATTTCGGTTTGGCTAATGATAATTTGAGCGTTGTCAGCAACCTGTTTGTCGTCTTTATCCTGGCTATTACAGCGTTAAGCCAAGCTTTGTATAAGACTTGTACCATCATCACGGTGGGTATGATACCGATGTTGCTGATATACCTGTTCAGCATTCCGCTTATGCCAGTTCTGTTCAGTATGAAGACTATTTTCCTGGGTTTCATGATGCTGGTTTATGTGGCAGTATATAATATGAGTATTGTAACCAAGGGGTTACGCCAGCCGAAACGGATGGGTCGGGTTGAAAACAAGGCGTTGAATATGCTTGCCGATTTGAAGGATAATCAACCGGAAGCAGCAGAAAGCCTGATGAAGCGTCTGACTCCTGATGTCCGGGAGAAGATTATTACCCATGCTTCTGAACATCTGTTTAATGAAGAATTGAATAGAGTGGCATGGGATCAGGTTTGTGATGGTCTTACGTTCAGCGAAAAGGAAATATGCAAGCTGATTCTTCAGGGGCATACTTTAAAGGAAATTTGTGCAGAACTCAATAAGAGTGAATCAAATATCACCAGCCAGCGTTGCCATATCCGCAAAAAGTTGAATATGGACCGTCGCGATGATTTGAGGAGAACCTTGGAAGTAAGGTTCTATGATGCGCAGAAACAAGTAAAAAAGTCAGAAGCCGAGAACTCCTGACTTTTATGGATATTCTTATTTCTTGCTCATTATTCTTCCAATCTGAGAAATGCTTTCGGAAGATACTGGATAATGTCGCTGGCGATGAGGCTTTCTTTGCCCAGATCTTTAGCAGCAAGATCGCCTGCCAGACCATGAAGATGCATACCCAGGCGACAGGCATCTTCCTGTTTGTATCCTCTTGCCAGAAGACCGGTGATGATACCTGTCAGTACATCACCGCTGCCTGCTGTAGCCATACCACTGTTGCCCGTACTGCAGAAATCAATCTTCCCGTCAGGGTGGCAGAGTGCAGAATAATGTCCCTTTAATATAATGTATGCCTGGAGGCGTTCAGCCAGTTCGCTTGCCTTCATCAGTCTTTCGGTACAGCTGCTGCTCGCATTTCCGGCAAGCCGGTCGAACTCCTTCGGATGAGGAGTCATGATGATATTCTTTGGCAACTGCTGCATCCACGCCCTGTGGCTGGAAAGAATATTGAGCGCATCGGCATCAATGACGAGCGGACAGGTAGCACGGCGCAGTTGGGCGATGAGGGCGATGGCTGTTGTCTCGTTCTGTCCCAATCCAGGACCTACGCCCAGCGCATCGAACATCTCTGTATCTACCGGTTCGCTGAATATGGTTTCTTCTGCATCCATCTGCAGTACCGCTTCAGGTACCGAAATCTGCATGATTTCATAATTCCGTTTTGGGGTATGGGCTGTTACCTTGCCCGCACCTGTTCTCAGACAAGCCTTGGTGGCTAATACCGAAGCACCGCTCATGCCGTAACTTCCCGCTATGAGCAGCGCATTACCCATGCTGCCCTTATGGGCAAAGTCGCTGCGCGATTTCAGGAGCGGACGGATGTCGTTCTCTTCGAGTATGCGGCACCGGCACTCCGTATTCTGGATGAATTCCTGGGAAAGTCGGATGTCAAGAACGCGCAGTCTGCCCAGGTACTGCTGGTTATCCGCCATCAGCATCGACAGTTTCTTCTGCTGCAGGGTAAGGGTCAGAGTGGCACGGATGATGTTGGCATGGATATTATAAGAATTGTCCTCGGTCATCAGTCCCGAAGGGATATCGATGCTTACTACCTTGGCAGGACTCTGGTTGATATATTTCACCATCGCGGCGAATCCGCCAGCCAATGGTTTGTTGAGTCCGCTTCCAAAGAGTCCGTCCACCACCAGCGTTTCTGCATTGAGCTTAGGAGGGTCCAGATTGGTGGTAATCTCAGTAAATTTCACTCTCTTTGCATCCAGCAGACGCTTCTTGTTGGCAAGACAGTCTGCCGACAGTTTGTTCTGTACATTAAAGAGGTATACACTTACATCATATCCATCCTCGCTGAGCATTCTCGCCACAGCAAGCGCATCGCCGCCGTTATTTCCCGGACCGGCGAAAACAACTACTGGAGTGCGGTTAGACCATTCCTCTTCTATGGCACGTGTCAGCGCTTTGGCTGCACGTTCCATCAGGTTGAGCGAACTGATAGGTTCGTGCTCAATGGTGTATTTATCCAACTCATGAATCTGAGCGCTTGTGAAAATCTTCATATTATCTGATAATCTTAGTATTATCTGCGCGAACTGTCGTGATAATTTGTCAACTCATGCAGATAAACGGTTATTTTCATGCAAAAGTACAAAAAATAGTTGATGAAAGCACGAAGTTTCATGTTTTTTTCGTAATTTTGCAGAAAATATTATTATAGAACAGACTATGAGCATAGTAAAGATCAAGGATAAGAGCTTCAAGACATCGATTCCTGAGGCTGAGATTCTGAAGAAAGTACAGGTCGTAGCAGACCGTCTGAACAAGGATTATGCAGGCAAGAAACCTGTCTTCCTGGCAGTATTGAACGGCGCATTTATCTTTGCAGCCGACTTGATGCGAATGATTACCGTGCCAAGCGAGATTTCATTCGTGAAGTATGCTTCTTACGAGGGTACCTCCTCTACGGGCAGCATGAAGACCCTGATGGGTTTGAACCAGGATTTGGCAGGCCGCCACGTGGTTATCGTAGAGGACATCGTAGATTCCGGTTTCACCATGGCTCACATGATTGAAGACCTGAAGAAGATGAACCCAGCCAGCGTTGAGGTTTGTTCCCTCCTCGTGAAACCAGGCAACTTGAAGGTTGATCTTGATATCAACTATGCTGTTATGGAAATCCCTAACGATTTCATCGTAGGATATGGATTGGATTATGACCAAGAAGGCAGAAACCTCCGCGACATCTACACCATTGTAGAAGAATAGGAGGTGAAGCATGTGGGAGAAAATTTTCGCAAGAGGTTCAAGAATGGACTGATTGTTCAAAAACATCTAGGCGCCACACGCCCTGAAAGGGCAGAAGCTCCTAGCCCAGGGCAACGCCCTGGGTATAATAGCAATCAACAAGGCGCCCTGTAAGGGCAAAAGCTTTGCGCCCATAATAACTGACACAACATAAATATTTTATATATATATTAAGGTAAAAATGAAAAATATCGTAATTTTCGGCGCTCCAGGTGCAGGTAAAGGCACACAGAGCGACAAGATGATCGAGAAGTATGGTCTCGGTCACATTTCTACAGGTGATGTACTTCGTAACGAAATCAAGAACGGTACAGAACTTGGTAAGACAGCTAAGGGTTATATCGACAATGGTCAGTTGATTCCAGACGAGTTGATGATTGACATCCTCGCAAGTGTATACGATAGCTTCGGTAAGGATCACGCTGGTGTAATCTTCGACGGTTTCCCACGTACCACTCCACAGGCTGAGGCTCTGAAGAAGATGCTTTCTGAGCGTGGTCATAAGATTGCTGCGATGATTGAGTTGGCTGTTCCTGAGGATGAGCTGATGGCTCGCCTGATTAACCGCGGTAAGGAAAGCGGCCGTTCTGATGATAACGAGGAGACTATCAAGAAGCGTCTCAATGTTTATCATACACAGACTGCTCCGCTCATCGACTGGTATGAGAAGGAAGGCATTCATCACCACATCGAGGGTCTCGGTACTGTAGATGAGATCTTCGCTCGTGTTTGCAATGTAATCGACAACTTGTAATCAAGATAAAGAATCTTCCCCGCTATGGTGGGGAAGATTTATTCATTAAATAAATAAAAAGAAAAGAATAAATGGCTGAATCCAATTTCGTAGACTACGTAAAGATACAATGCCGCTCTGGTAAGGGTGGCAAGGGCTCCATGCACCTGCGCCACGTAAAGTACCAGCCTAACGGCGGTCCTGACGGTGGCGACGGCGGACGTGGAGGAAGCATCTATCTCCGCGGCAACCATAACTACTGGACGTTGCTGCACCTCAAGTATCAGCGCCACTTCTTTGCCGAGCATGGTGGAAATGGTGGCCGTGATAAGTGTCATGGAACCGATGGCAAGGATATTTATATCGATGTGCCTTGCGGTACCGTGGTTTATAATGCCGAAACAGGCAAGTTTGTATGCGATGTGGCTTATGACGGGCAGGAAGTTCTGCTCCTCAAGGGCGGTCGTGGCGGATTGGGCAACTTCCAGTTTCGTACCTCTACCAACCAGGCTCCTCGCTATGCACAGCCGGGCGAACCTATGCAGGAGATGACCATCATCATGGAGCTCAAGCTCCTTGCCGATGTAGGTCTGGTAGGTTTCCCTAATGCCGGTAAGTCAACTTTGCTGAGTGCCGTATCAAGTGCCCGTCCTAAGATTGCAAACTATCCGTTTACTACGCTCGAACCATCGCTGGGTATCGTAGATTATCGCGATCACCAGAGTTTTGTCATGGCTGATATTCCTGGCATCATCGAGGGCGCGAGCGAAGGAAAAGGTTTGGGCTTGCGATTCCTCCGCCATATTGAGCGCAACTCTCTGCTGCTCTTCATGGTTCCGGGCGATACTGACGACATCAAGAAAGAATATGAAGTATTGCTGGGCGAACTGAAGAACTTCAATCCGGAGATGCTCGACAAGCATCGCGTGCTGGCTATCACCAAGTGTGATCTGCTCGACGAAGAACTGATTGAAATGCTCAAGGAAACTTTGCCTACCGATCTTCCGGTGGTTTTCATCTCGTCTGTTACCGGACAGGGTATCCAGGAACTGAAGGACGTGCTCTGGAAGGAACTCAATTCTGAGAGCAACAAGCTTCAGGAGATTACTGCCGAAGATACGCTTGTTCACCGTGACAAGGATATGTCTCGCTTCCAGCAGGAACTGGCTGCAGAGGGCGAGGATGTAGTAGAATATATTGATGAGGATGAAATCGAGGATGTTGACGACCTCGATGATTTCGAATACGAATAAATGTTATGATCAAAGAATATCAGGTAGCTTCTGGTGTCATGGCTTTCTCTACTACCCGCAAGGGAGGAGTGAGCCAGGGCAACTATGGCGAATTTAATATCAATGAGTTTTGCGGTGACAATGCAGAACATGTGGCTGAAAACCGCAAGCGTCTTGCCACAGAGTTGGGTATTGATACAGCCCATATCATCATGCCCCATCAGGTGCATGGAGTAGAGGTGCGCAATATTGCCGGTGAGTTTCTCACCATGCCTGAGAATATCCGCAAGATGGTGCTCGAAGGTGTAGATGCCGTGATGACTGACCAGAAAGGTGTATGTATCGGTGTTTCTACTGCCGATTGCATCCCTGTGCTTCTTTATGATGAGGAGCATCATGCTGTGGCTGCTATCCATGCCGGCTGGCGTGGTACGCTGGCTCGCATCGTGCATAAAACCATTCAGGAGATGGCGTTTACCTATCATACCGACCCGAAGAAGTTGAAGGCGGTGATAGGGCCGGGCATTTCGCTCGACCATTTCGAGGTGGGCGATGAAGTTTACGAGGCGTTCGAGCAGGCAGCTTTCCCTATGGAAGAGATTGCCGAACAGCGTCCTAATGCCGCCTTCTCGGTTGATCCTGCTGAGCGTGAGCGCCTGGCTGCTGAGGGTAATATCGTGCAGCCGCTGAAATGGCATCTCAATCTTCCGCTCTGCAACAGACAGATTCTTCTGCATTGTGGAGTGGCCGAAGAGAATATCCAGGATTGTGGCATCTGTACCTTTGCCCATAGCGATGAGTACTTCTCTGCCAGAAAGCTGGGTACAGAGAGTGGCAGAATCTATACAGGCATCTTGTTGAAGTAAAAGCCTGGTAGCAGGTAAGTATCAGATAGTTTTCAAGATAACATCCATTTTTCCTTTTCTGTAAGAACGGAGAGGGAGAAATGGATGTTTTTCAGTTAATAGTTTATAGAATATTTTGAAAATCGGAAAGAAAAAGTAAATAATGAAAAGAATGAAAAAAGGATTGCGGCTATTGGCTGTGGCAGGACTCATGGTGTTCTCGCTGAGCAGTTTTATGCCCGCTAAAAATGTATTCACGGCAGCCGAACAGCAGCAGGTGAGTATTGCAACACCCGGTCTCTTTGCCCAGAGTCAGGCATTTAATGTAGACTTTGAGATATTCCGTGCTAAGGAATATTCCTTCCCGCTTCCTGTGGGCAAAGCAACCCTTCTGAACAATCATGTGTTGCGTATCTCTACCTCTAAAGGCGATGCTGTCAAGGCGATGCTCGAAGGTTATGTGCGACTTTCCAGAAAGTCGGAATCAATGGGTAATGTCATCGTGGTGCGCCACGATTGCGGTCTGGAAACCGTTTATGCCAACAATGCCGAGAACCTGGTTAAGGTTGGACAGCATGTGGATGCCGGACAGACGATTGCCATTGTAGGCTCTAAGGAGGGTGAAACTTATTGCGATTTCTCTATCATGGTGAATGGCGGTAGGTTGAATCCGGAAACTTTCATAGAATTGAAATCGCATAAGTTGCGCCGCCAGACGGTGCAGTTCCGCAAGCATGGTGCCCGTGTCATCGCTTCGGTTATCGGTGGCAAGGATTCTTCTGTAGGAAGAAATGCTGAGGCTGACAAGGAGGCATCTGGCAAGAAAAAGGGTGGAATAGGAGATGGAATGACGCTCGATCCTGATGAGGTTTATGATCCGTTTACCATAACCAATACTTTCGAGCTTGATTTGGAGAAGATAGAAAAGACAGCCTGGGCTTATCCTTTGCCGGGTGCCAAGGTAATCAGTCCTTATGGTGGCAAGCGCCGCCATTCGGGTGTAGATCTCAAGACGTGCCCGAATGATGAGATTGTGGCTGCCTTTGACGGTACGGTCGTTGCATCAGGACCCTACTATGGTTACGGCAACTGCATCCGTATCAGGCATGCTTATGGTTTCGAGACGCTCTACAGTCATCAGAGTAGGAACAAGGTGAGGAAGGGCGATAAGGTAAAGGCTGGTCAGGTAATCGGTTTGACGGGCCGTACCGGTAGGGCTACCACAGAGCACCTCCATTTCGAGGTTAGCTTTGATGGTAGACGACTGGACCCAGCCATCATTTATGACCACGGCAAGCATCAATTGAAGCCTGTAACCCTTCATCTGACGAAGGGCAGGGGCGTTAAGAGTGTAAAGAACCAGTAACCGTTTTACTCTTCACTCTTCACCTTTCGGCCGGAAACCCTAGTGTTTATCGGCATTTCGAGGGGTGAAGAGTGTTTGGGCACTCTTCACCCACTCTTCACCACTCTTCACCCTAGCCGTTTTGGCGGATTTGCAATCCGCCGCTGTATGGGTAACTATTGCGGATTTGCAATCCGCTAAAAGGACCGGTGCAAGAAACGCAAACTTGCTCTAACTGTACGGTTGAAACGCCCTGAAAGGGCAGAAGCTCCTAGCCCAGGGCATCGCCCTGGGTAATTACGG
>ENA-OPAR01000413-OPAR01000413.1-human-gut-metagenome-genome-assembly--contig:-NODE-413-length-21077-cov-6.228951_pt1 | contig 21077 bp, 13 predicted proteins | sample MGYA00241061_ERZ501438 | MGnify/ENA primary metagenome ERZ501438 (study PRJEB25962, sample SAMEA2042580) | human gut metagenome | biome: human gut; feature: human-associated habitat; material: faeces...
ACGGGGACTCCTCCTTCCCGAAGGAGGAGAATGGAGTTACTACCGACTTTTAGATAGCCTCTTGCTATTATGAGAACAAATCATTTAATGCTTCACTCATACTGGGGTGAGTAAAGATGAAATCACGCAGAAAAGTATAATCCTGCCCTGTCTTCATGGCGACAGCAACCGTGTTGATTACCTCACCGGAATCGGGGGCAAACAATACACAGCCTAATATTTTTCCCGTATTCTTATCAATGATAGCTTTCAACAGGCCGTCCGTTTCTCCCAATGTCTTGGCTCTCGGTATTGCCATAACGGGTAACTTCTTCACAATAATATCCCGATTCTGCCGGCGGGCTTCCTCTTCATTCAGACCGATACGGGACAATGGCGGGTCGATAAAGACAGAGTAACTGACCGGATTACGGTCGCCCGTCCGCCGTTCTTTATCGCCGAATAAGTCTTCACGGACAATCCGGTAATCATCCAATGAGATATAAGTAAATTGCAATCCGCCTTTCACATCGCCTACGGCGCGTATATTCGGATTAGTCGTTTTCAGGTATTCATCGACAATGATAGCTCCACGCACATCCACCTCTACTCCGGCCACTTCCAGATTCAAGTCTTTCGTGTTAGGCCGCCGTCCGGTGGCCAGCAACACCGCGTCGGCTTCAAGCACAAACACCTCGTCAGTCTGCGAATCGGCGAAAGTGACGATTGCTTTATCTTCAACACGATTCACCGACTGCACCTTGGCGTTCATCCGGAAAACAATACCTTTCTTCTCCAATGTCTCTTTTACGCTTGCAGCAATATCGCGGTCCTCACGGGCTATCAGTTCCGGATAACTTTCGAGCACCGTCACCTGCGAACCGAACGAAGCATACATAGACGCAAACTCCAAACCGATATAACCGCCGCCGATAATGACCAGACGACGGGGAAGGTCGGCCAGTTCCATAATCGAGGTGCTGGTATAGACAAACGGATTACCCGCAACTCCCTCAATAGGAGGAATCACCGTTTCCGCTCCCGTATTGATAATGATCTGCTTTGATGTCAACCGTATTTCTTCCGTAGCCGTGCGGACAGCAACCACATCGGCGGAAACAAAAGAACCTATGCCCGTATAGACGGTCACATTGGGGCTATCCGCCAGATTATGGTAATTCTTGTTTCGCAATGCACTTGTCACGGACTCCTTCACAGAGACAGCATTCCGGTAGAACTCACTTCTTTCTTCAAATGTGGCGTCCTTCAGAGCCGAAGCCATTTTTGCCTGATGCACCAATGTCTTTGTGGGAATACACCCTATATTAATACACGTTCCCCCGTACATCTTGTCCGAACGTTCAATAATGGCAACCTTCTGCCCACGCTTTGCAAACTCTGCCGCAAGGGTCTTTCCGCCCTTACCGAAACCGATAATAATAACATCAAATGCATTCATATCTATATACTTTTAATTGGTTCTGATTAGACCTTGCCAGGTTCATCTTTAAATGATAATGCAAAGGTCGTTACTTCCGGAGGGATAAGCAATAACCATTTTGCCGGATAAGTTAGCAATTATTCCCGAGAGGGGAAAAAGTAAGAAATAATGAAAGTCGCCGGCACAGATATGACATCTGCCCGGCGACTTACCTATTGAATCAAATTCCACTTACTATCACATCAATCAATGGTTCGGATGAATATCCAGTTTCACCGGTTTTATCATATTTTCCGGTTCGAGGATAGTGTCCAGGTCTTCTTTGGAAAGGATGTCATGTTCAAGGACAAGTTCATAAACTCCCTTTCCTGTTTCCAACGCTTCTTTGGCTATTTTTGTAGAATGCTTATAGCCGATTACCGGATTCAGTGCGGTCACTACTCCGATACTGTTGTGCACATCTCTGCGGCATTTATCCTCATTCGCCGTGATACCGTCGATACATAAAGTACGCAAAGTATCGAACCCGTTCATCAATAAATCGGCAGACTCGAAACAGCACTGCGCCATTACGGGCTCCATTGCGTTCAGTTCCATTTGGGCGGCTTCACCGCTCATTGCCACACAAAGGTCGTTTCCTATCACTTTGTAGGCTACCTGATTCATCACTTCGGGAATGACAGGATTCACCTTTCCCGGCATAATGGAAGAGCCGGGCTGCATGGCGGGCAGATTGATTTCTCCCAATCCGCAACGCGGGCCGGAAGCCAGCAAACGCAAGTCATTACATATCTTATTCATCTTGACTGCCACACGCCTCATCGCAGCCGAATAGCCTACCATGCAGGAAGTATCCGAGGTGGCCCCCACCAGATCATCCGCCAGTTTTATATCCAGTCCCGTTATCTTACGCAAAGCGGCGATACACTTTTCGGCATATTCCGGTTCGGCGGTGATTCCGGTTCCAATAGCCGTAGCACCCATATTGACTGTCAGAAAATCCTGTGCGGCAAAATCGAGGTTCTTCACTTCATGCCAGAGAATGCTTGCAAAGCCGTTGAAAGTCTGTCCGAGTGTCATCGGTACGGCGTCTTCCAGTTGGGTACGCCCCATTTTGATGACATGGGCAAATTCTGTTGCTTTCTTGCGGAAAGATTCAATCAGTACCTCAAAATGTTTTACCAGTTTGAGGTGGGTGTAGTACAGTCCGATGTGAATGGCGGTAGGATAAGCGTCATTGGTAGACTGCGAACGGTTCACATGATCGTTGGGCGAACAGTATTGATACTCCCCTCGCTGATGTCCCATTAATTCCAACGCACGGTTGGCAATCACTTCGTTGGCGTTCATATTCGTAGTAGTACCCGCGCCTCCCTGAATCATGTCTACCGGGAACTGGTCGTGATGTTTCCCTTCCAGTATTTCTTTACAGGCCTTCAAGATAGCGTCCGCCTGTTCTTCCGTCAACAAGTCCAGTTCGCGATTGGCAACGGCAGCTCCCATTTTTGTAATAGCCAATGCCTGAATAAACAGAGGATATTCATTCAAGTGGAACTTACTGATGCGAAAGTTTTCAATACCACGGAGTGTCTGCACTCCGTACAGTGCACTTTCCGGCACTTCACGACTACCTATCAAGTCGCTTTCTGTACGAGTTTTTTTTGATAAATTCTGTTCCATATCGGTTGTTTTATAACAATAACATTTTGGTTAGTACTTATATAACCAACGAGAAAGGTTATTGTTTTAATAAATATGCAAAAACTATTCAATAACTTTTTTGTTGTTAATACAAGAAAAAGAAAATACAAAGAGAGAAATCACTTATCTTTGTTTCGAACTTAAAACAACAACCTATGATATTACAATTAGCATTTGTTCTGACAGCCATTATTATTGGCGCACGCCTGGGAGGTATCGGACTCGGTGTTATGGGAGGCGTCGGATTGGCGATACTCACGTTCGGTTTTGGTTTACAGCCTACCGCCCCTCCTATCGACGTCATGTTGATGATTGCCGCCGTTATCTCGGCAGCTTCCTGTATGCAAGCCGCCGGAGGACTGGATTATATGGTGAAACTGGCAGAACATTTGCTCCGTAAAAACCCGTCACACGTCACACTGTTGAGCCCGTTGGTGACTTACCTTTTCACGTTCGTTGCAGGAACGGGGCACGTGGCCTATTCCGTACTGCCGGTCATTGCAGAAGTCGCCACCGAAACCAAGATTCGTCCGGAACGTCCGCTCGGCATTGCGGTGATCGCTTCCCAGCAGGCTATTACGGCAAGTCCTATTTCCGCCGCTACCGTTGCGTTACTCGGACTATTGGCCGGTTTTGACATCACTCTGTTCGACATCCTTAAAATCACAATTCCCGCTACAATAGTAGGCGTGTTGGTAGGCGCATTATTCTCCATGAAAGTCGGCAAAGAACTGGTGGAAGACCCCGAATATCAGAAACGCCTGAAAGAAGGTCTCTTCAATAGCAAGAAGGTGGAGATTCAAGACGTAAAGAACAAACGTTCCGCCATGCTTTCCGTTATCATTTTTATATTGGCGACTGCCTTCATCGTCCTTTTCGGTTCTTTCGAAGGGATGCGTCCCAGCTTCCTTATCGATGGAGAGATAATTACATTGGGAATGTCCTCTATCATCGAAATTGTCATGTTATCGGCTGGCCATTATCCTGATAGTGACCCGGACGGACGGTATCAAGGCAACGCAGGGTTCTGTATTCCCGGCCGGGATGCAAGCTGTCATCGCCATCTTCGGTATCGCCTGGATGGGAGATACTTTTCTTCAGGGGAATATGGCACAGCTTACTTTCTCTATTGAGGGAATTGTTCGTCAGATGCCGTGGTTGTTCGGTATCGCCCTGTTCGTGATGTCCATCCTGCTATATAGCCAGGCAGCCACCGTGCGGGCATTGGTGCCGCTTGGGATTGCGTTGGGCATTTCGCCTTATATGCTGATTGCCCTGTTCCCGGCAGTAAACGGATATTTCTTTATTCCGAACTACCCTACCGTAGTGGCCGCCATAAATTTCGACCGGACGGGGACAACAAAAATCGGTAAATATGTGTTGAATCATTCGTTCATGATGCCCGGACTGGTGTCTACGGTCGTGGCGATTGCTTTGGGATTGCTCTTTATACAAATATTCTAACTATATATTATTAACCTAAACATCATTCAGTTATGAAACAATTCAAGAGATTTGGTCTGGTAGTAGTCGCACTACTATGTACCGTTGCAATGGCTTTTGCCGCAAAACCGAATATTCATATCCTTGCCACCGGAGGAACTATTGCGGGTACAGGAAGCTCCGCCACCGGAACCAGCTACACAGCAGGACAGGTTGCTATCGGCGCATTGCTTGATGCAGTGCCCGAAATAAAGGACATCGCCAACGTGACAGGCGAGCAGATTGTGAGAATCGGTTCGCAGGACATGAACGACGAAGTCTGGCTGACACTTGCCAAGAAAATCAACGAGTTGCTGAAACGTCCGGATATCGACGGAATCGTTATCACTCACGGAACGGACACCATGGAAGAAACTGCTTACTTCCTGAACCTGACTGTCAAGAGTGACAAACCTGTCGTGCTGGTAGGTGCCATGCGTCCGTCTACCGCGCTAAGTGCCGACGGCCCGTTGAATCTTTACAATGCCGTAGTCACTGCCGCCGCCAAGGAATCTAAAGATAAAGGTGTGCTGGTTGCCATGAACGGCCTGATCCTCGGAGCGGAAAGTACCGTGAAAATGAATACCGTCGACGTACAGACTTTCCAGGCCCCCAACTCCGGCGCACTGGGTTATGTGCTGAACGGACAGGTTTTCTATAACCAGGTGACATTGAAGAAACATACCACTCAATCCGTATTTGATGTGACTCACCTCACTTCATTGCCTAAAGTCGGTATCGTATACAGCTACTCCAACATCGAGGCAGATATGGTGACTCCGCTACTGACACACGGATACAAAGGAATCATCCATGCCGGAGTAGGAAACGGAAATATCCACAAGAATATCTTCCCGGTACTGACCGACGCACGTAGAAAAGGTATCCTGGTGGTTCGTTCTTCCCGTGTCCCGACAGGTCCTACCACGCTTGACGCGGAAGTGGATGATGCCAAGTATCAGTTTGTCGCTTCACAGGAATTGAATCCGCAAAAGTCGCGCGTATTGTTGATGCTCGCTCTTACCAAGACCACGGACTGGAAGCTAATTCAACAGTACTTTAACGAATACTAAAAACCGGACTGACTTATGAAAAATTTGATTTTTATGTTGCTCCTTGCGGGCAGCATAGGAGGAGTGTATGCGCAAAATGCGGAAAAGAAGGACAAGTTCTCCCCCGATACTCCCCTGTTCGAAGAACTGACGAACGTAAAGAAAAAGACGGATAAGTTCAATTTATACCTGAATATGCAAGGTAGTTTTGACGCCCACTTCCGGGATGGATTTCAGGAAGGTGATTTTAATATGCACCAGCTCCGCATCGAAGCGAAAGGGAATATCAACAACTGGCTGTCATACCGTTACCGCCAGCGCCTCAACCGCTCGAATGATGCCAACGGCATGATTGACAACCTGCCGACTTCTATCGACTACGCCGGTATCGGAATTCAGTTAAACGACCAATTCAGTCTTTTTGCCGGAAAACAATGTGCCGCATACGGTGGTTTCGAGTTCGACCTGAACCCGATTGATGTCTACCAATACTGCGACATGATTGATTATATGAGCAATTTTATGACGGGATTGAATGTCGGTTATAATATCACGCCCGATCAGCAGCTGAACTTACAGATATTGAACAGCCGCAACAGTTCTTTCGACAGTACGTACGGAATCACGGAAGACGCCGAAGGGAATATCCCCGATTTGAAGTCGGGCAAAATGCCGCTGGTTTACACGCTGAACTGGAACGGTAATTTCAATAATGTATTCAAAACCCGTTGGTCGGCTTCCGTCATGAACGAAGCCAAAAGTCATAATATGTACTATTATGCAGTGGGAAACGAGCTGAATCTCGGCAAATGGAACGCGTTCGTCGACTTCATGTATTCAAAGGAAGATATTGACCGGAAAGGCATTATCACGAACATTGTCGGCCGTCCGGGCGGACATAATGCATTCGATGCGGGTTATCTGTCCGTAGTTGCCAAATGTAATTACCGGTTCCTGCCGAAATGGAACGCTTTCGTGAAAGGTATGTATGAAACGGCTTCGGTTACGAAGGCGTCCGAAGGAATAGAGAAGGGGAATTACAGCACTTCATGGGGATACCTTGCCGGTATCGAGTTTTATCCAATGGAAACCAACCTGCATTTCTTCGTCACGTATGTAGGACGGTCCTACGATTTCACTTCCCGTGCCAAGGTGCTGGGACAGGAGAATTACAGTACCAACCGGGTTTCAGTAGGGTTCATCTGGCAAATGCCTGTATTCTAAAAATAGAGCTCTGTTTTAATATTCAAGTAAGAATGCTTTTCCGCATCTCTACTTGAATATTAAAACAGTAGCTCATATGATCGATTAGTGTATGTGTTAAGTTATTATCCTGATTGATCGAAGGCTTTTCTCTTTTTTATCTACTGCCGGTCACCAAAGTCCGACTTCCATCCCAACCTACGGCCTCAATCCGAGTCGCTCCGGTAGGATAATCCACACGAGTTGTCTTATTAGTAACGTCACCAGTACCGACTATACAAATATCAGTCAGTTCTTTGCCTTTATATGTTTCAAAAGCAACTACATTCTTCCATATAGCATGGTCTACCGTGACATAATCAGTTCCTTTGGTAATCCCGGAATTAAATGTTCCTTCTACGTTACTTTTGCTCTTGAATGCTTCCACGCTGTTGGCCGAGATGTATTGCATACCGCCTGAAGGTAATGGTTTTCCTTCTCCGTAAGCTTTCACTTCATCTACCATTTCCTGCGTTATATTTATGGTAGCAACCGTGTAGTCATCCACCTTCACATTATCAAATACTTTCAGCAGCCCCATACCCTCGAAGAATCCGCAAAGATTCAGTCCCGAAGCGTCAATAGCACGTTTCATGAAATTCACATACCTCCGCCCCGGAGAGTAACTCTTGTCATTATCATGGATAGCCGCCCAATGCACATCAGGCCAAAAATCAGGTTTTATATCCGCTGCCATAAAATACATAGTCATTTGCCATAAAGGGATTAATTTCACAAACGGATCAGATTCCCATACGCCCGGTTTGTCGGTGGAAATAGTTGCCACTTGCATGAAGTACGATTTATGGGCAACCAAAGCTTCGTTCAAGAAAGCATTTATACGCCCACCCGCCAAAGCCGAACGTGCTCCCGGACGCTTGAAAGATTCATGTTCCAGTCTCAGATAGCCTTCACTCAACGGATCGTTTCTCATCATATACTGAGCAAATGAACAGTAAAGATTATTGGTCACTTCCGTCCAACCATTGCCTTTCATCTGGGCAACCTGGTTGCCATGCCCAAACTCATGTCCGAAAACCCATACATTATTCTTTCTATAAAAGACCTTCGGAACCAACATCGCATCTTCCGTGTTGGGATAATTGGCACATACTCCGTTCCAATTAGGACTTCCTCCCCAAGAACGGACGCCAAAAAAGCGGTTAGCAGGCACAGCATTGTTTTTCACCAGTCCCATCATCAAATATTCAAAATCCAACATACGGTCGTGCATATCGACTACTGCCTGAATTGCGTTTGGCGCACATTTGGCAAAGGCATCCACCGTATTCTGCAAGTGTACTCTTTGTCCCAGAATATCCATCATCGCATTCGGAATATCCGCCGCACTTCTCTTAGCCCTCTCCAATATTTCCGGCCAAGTGGCATCCGTATCACCACGTCTTACATCCCAATAGCCAATCTGTTTACCGAAACAAAAATGAATATCGACATCTGTATCTCCGGCATCATCTCTCGTCCAATATTGAATATAGCCATTACCCGAATTTGCCGGAGTAATCACATTCAAACCTCCCCGCAAGGAGATCACGCTTTTCTTTCCACCTTCCCTATAATCGGCAATAGCAAGACTCAGCGGGGTATTGCTTGCTCCTTTGTACATAACGAAAACCAGCACCGGCTCTCCCTGCGTAAAATAGATTCCTGTCGGATTATCATATATGCTTCTTGAGCCTATAGTCAGTTCTTCTGCCACTATTTTAGGACTCTTGCAAGAATGGTAGGTACTAAAACGAAATTTTTTATCGTATTTCCCTTCCAGCAACTCTTTCGCTAATTGATAAATAACGGCGGTCTTGATCTCCTTAAGGCTTTCTGAAGTCACTGTACCCTTTAATTCCGAATAGGTCTCGTCCGTAAAGAACTTTTGCGCTTCCAAAATGTCATTTGTATTATCCGAATACTGATAACACTCGAACTCGGCCAGAGCCACATTGACGTTATCAATTCCGGGCGTCATCCGATCGATACGTACACGCACTTTACTCACTTGAAGGCTATTAACACTAATATCAACAGCCGCTCCCGCCGTTTGTGCGGCTACAAAACCGATTTCCTCATTCCAAGTAGTTTCGCCTTCTTTCAAAACCGAAACACCTCCACTGGCAAAAAGAGAATTTTTATCATTGTTCGAACGTTGCATCAAACGAACATAACCTATGTTTTCGGGCTGTTCCAATGTATATTCAATGATAATAGAATGTCCTCTATTGGCTTCCGGCGAACCTAGTGAGGCACTACTATAATTTGTCGAATAGTCTCCATCAATAGTTTTACTGACATCCTGATTGCCGTAAACATTGCCTTCTATAAGTTCCGCGCTTTTTACCTTCAATTTCGTATCACCCATACCTTCAGTGGAGGCTTTCTCCTGAATGATAGTAAAAACTACGGGGTCTTTTAACGCAGTTGAGACAAATTTAATATGCCCCGTGCGATTCTGAAACGTGATGTTCTTATGTACTGTAACCTTAAAAATCTTGTCTGAAAAAGTTCTTGTCACTATCGGTTGTTCTATTATTTCAACCCAGCCTTCCATATCAGCCTCTATCGTAGGTTCATTAGCGACATTAGAAGTTACAGTCAACAAAAATTCTTCACCCTCCTGTGTTACTTTCCTAGGGGTGGACTGATCAAAAAGAATCGCATATTCTGTTCCTAATTGAACAATTTTTATTTTCAAAGGCTGGCAACCTGGTGCCGTTAACCGGTATTCTGTCTCACGTTGCGTGGCTTCCTCATTCTCGGCAACGGAAAAACGAATGATAGCATTTTCTCCATCCGGAATGATTTCGTAATTACACCATTGAACAACTCCTAAAGAAGCAATTTCCCAGTCTCTCCGGTTCGTTATTACTTTCACGTCAAATGCTTCTACGGCATCCGAACCCAAATTGATTGTTTCACCAATCAAGTCTGTTTTTAGAAAGGGATCTATCACCTCTTCATCGTCACTGCAAGCAGTAAAAAGTAACAGGACGCATAGCACTGTCAACATGGTACCAAAGTGTGTCTTCAAGAAATTTACCATAATAAATAATATTAGATTTAACTGATAAAAAATCCGTTGGCCGGAATCCTTTTATACTCAAACCAACCAACGGATAAAGCTATTTTTCAGATATATATCTTATTTAATGGATACTCCGTAAAGTTTAAGTTCAGCCAATCGGAATTGCCACCTTCCACCTGCATCAGTGGTACTCTCACAATTCCAAGTTTGTACTATACGTATAAACTTAACCGGGGTATCACAATGGCAAGCTGATGTTGTGAAAGAAGCTCCCAAGTTAACCGCACCTGCCGCGCTCAAATCAGCCACACTATATGACTTTCGAGCATTAGGAATATCCTCAAATGTACCATCAACAGACCAAAGTACATCAAATCCTCTCAATAAAGAGACTTCATTTTGTAAACACTGTGTCCATGAGATGGCAAAATCTGTAACTCCTTCCGGAAGTTGCAATTGGAGATAAGGATTAGTGCCGCCGGTATTAACAAAGTTCCTATTAGGGAATGGAGTCTGCACATACGTTGCAGGATCTTTATCAAACAAACTCGCAGCAGTTGTATTACCTACAAAATCGGGGAAATTGAAACTCAACATAGAAGCATCCAACCCTTTGTTATTATACTCATATTCTTTACCTGTCACTGTCAGATTAAACTCCCGACTATCAAAATCAAAATTAATTCCTTCTATTTCGGTAATTTTAATAGCCACTCGTCCTCCTACAACCAGATTTGTCAAATCATCACCGCTTCCTGCCGATACCGACACCTTCAATGAAGCTTCTTTTCCCGGCTCAAACGTTACCAGACCGTCATTTTCCAGCGTTACTGAACTAGAAGACAAGTATCCTTCCTTTCCATCGTTATTCACAACTTCTACCTTAGCCGTGAAATCCCATTGGTTGTCTATCTCTAACCCCATAGGTATAGTGAATAAAACAGGATCCGTACTATTTATAAACCCTTGGACACATTCTTCCTCAGAGACTTTAAATTCCAGCTTCGGAGTGGTAATCACAGGCTTCATGACATAGAGATTATTCATAGAATTTACAGAATCCGTAGCACTAACCAATGAAATGGGCAATACAAAAGTCTTATCAGCATTTTCCGGAAGTTCTACCAAGGCTTGAATTGCACTCGTTTTCATCACCACTTTGGACATTTTATATCTCTCATCGGACTGAAAAATCAACTCGCTGCCATCTATAGAATAGGTATTTGAAGGCAAAATAGTATAATTTTCATTGTATTCCTTTAATGCTTCATCCGACAATACAGTCAATTGAGCCTGAGCCGTTAATGACGGATCACATCCGGTCTTCATGATTGTTATATCAAAAGAAGCATCCTGACCGGTGTTATAAAGAATTTTACTTTCTTCTCCGGTTTGCTTCAAAGACAAGATCTTATGATATTCTTTCGGATATGTATCATCATATTCATCACATGCCGTATAGACAAATGACAATCCGCATAATAATGGTATAAATAAACTTTTCTTCATAAATTTGCTTTTTAAATTCATAATACAATTAGTAACCGTATGCCTGAACCATTTGCGGGTTTTTATACACTTCGGCATTCTGAATAGGAGCCAGATATAAACGGTCGTTCCATCTGAAAGGCTGGTCAATAGTAGTCCTTACATTAAATTTTTCAAACGGTACATCTTTCACCATTGCGTTCAACCCCTCACGTTTAGCACCAAAGTATTTCTGACCTTCCGCCCAACGGCGCACATCATGATAACGATGGCCTTCATTCCAGAACTCAATAAATCGCTCATTATGAATCATTTCAATTAATTTACTCTGTTCCGGTACAGTCGTAGTCGTGGGAACACCGGCACGGTCACGAACCTCCTTCAAGTTGGCTAAAGCATTTGCCAGATTGGCACCACCTACGTTCGCCTGACATTCCGCCAGATTCAGATACAATTCTGCCAAACGTATAAGAGGTATCGGTTTGGTATCTCCAGCCTGGAAAGCTCCACCATCGAATACAAATTGAGCTGTCGGATTTACATATTTTTGGGTCATAAATCCTGTAACATTATAGTTACGCGGACTTCTGGTAAGGTCGTATCCATGTCCTGCAGCAGTCTTCATGTTCAAAACGCATGGCGAACCTGCATCGCCACTGCTGGCCTTCAACAACTTTGAACCGTAATCACCACCATCGAACGCCATCCATGCGTAAAAACGCGGTTCACGGTTCACACAAAGTTTAATAATATCCTCTCTGTTGTTTCCTGCTATTCCTGCTTTTTGGAACCATTCTGCTCTTGAAGCAAAATCGCCTGTTGAAGCGGCCTCTTCAGGCAACACACCATCTTCCGTATAGAAATGTTCAATGGTATATAGCGTCGGAGAAATAGCTGAAAATCCCCCTGCCCAAGAAGTCTTATTACCTGTTTGGAATATATGCGCCGGTATACGTCCCTGTATTCTTGAATTAATATTCTTACCGGTTAGCCCCCAGATTAATTCCTTATTATGCGGATAGCGGGAAGCAACCATATAACGAAGCATCATTACTCTTTCTTTGAACTCTCTGTTCTCCTGAATATTATTATCCTCCTTTCCCGGCACATAAGGTAACCACTTATCACTATTTCCCAGTTCTGTCTGATACAATGTCATATCAGAAGCTTCCGTTCCATAAAGACGGCATCCACCCTCATTAAGCGCAAAATCCAACGCCTTCTGACAGGCCTCCATCGCTCTTTCCCATTTTTTCTCATTATAACTGCTACTTACCAGTTCAATGCCATAATCATCCCGTCCGATAGATTCTTTATATTTAGCATCATCACCTACAAAAAAGTCTTTATCCCCGGGAGTATTCACTTTATTCTTCCATGAAGAAAAAGGGAATTGACCATTCCAAAGAGGAGAAGCAGCATACATCAGTACACGGGCTTTCAAAGCTTTAGCCATCGTAGAAGTAGCACGTCCCCATTCTGTTCCCTCACGGGTCGGCGGCAAATTCTGTGCTGCCAGATCAAGTTGATATGCAATCCAGTTAACACAATAATCATAATGATATCTTCCACCAAAGTCGGAAGAGGGAGTACTCTGAGGTACATATTCCGTAACAACAGGTATAGGACCGTATTTTCTCAGTAATGCAAAATGATAATAAGCAATTAAAAAATGAGCTTCGGCCAACCACTGTTCTTTTTCACCCGGTAACCATTCCTGCAATAAGGTTTCACCGGGATTATTTTCGACCTGACGTAAAAAAAGATAGCATTGACCAATATACTTATAATAATTACCCCAAAGTCCATCCGGATTGGCTGCCGAGACTAAATTATATGCATAATCATCCCAAAAAGCTCCACTATCGTTCCGCCATTCTATCGGCAGTGCAAACTCATCTGTGGAACCATTAAGAGCACTTGTGTGACCAATAGGAGAATCATCTTCCTGAAGTCCTGCATAACAAGTGAACAGAAATCCTAAAGTACTTTTCCGGGTCTTTGTGGCATCCTGTAGCCCTGCTTGTTCAGGCGGAACTACATCCAGATAATCACAAGAAACTAAATTAAATGAAAGAGCAGTCACAATCAGACCCACTCGAACTATATTTTTCAGAATATTCATATCTTCTATGATTTAGATTATTAGAAATTAAGTTGTAAACCTACATTGACCGTACGTTGCAACGGATAGCTATTCCAACTGCTCAATTCCGGATCCCACAAATCAAACGGGCTGAAACGAAGCAGATTCGCACCACTGACATAAATACGCCCATACGGAATTTTATAACCGATTTCCAGATTCTTCAGACGCAGGAAAGAACCATTACGCAACCAATAAGTACTGTTGACCGTATTATTACCTATATCACCGGTCGTCAATCCCAAACGCGGATATTCGGCATTCGGATTCGGATTATCTACCGACCAGTGATTATCTGCAATAAATTTCAACACATTCTTATTCGGTATACGATTCCCTTCAAGGAAGGGGTCCAAACCATTGATCAGAATGGAACGCAATGCCGAACCACTGAAGAAAATACCAAAGTCGAATTTTTTATAATTAATGGTACCACCGAAACCATATTGCAAACGTGGAACAGAACCGTACTTGGAAATCATACATTGGTCGTCTTCCGTTATTTTTCCATCACCATTCAAATCACGGTATTTGATATCACCGACCTTCGGAGTGCTATTTCCTACCATCTGTTCCGGGCTGTTATCTATCTCCTCCTGGCTCTGGAACAGTCCTTCCGAAATATATCCGGTCAATCTGGAATATGGTTTTCCTGTTTCCGACTTCCAAATAGTAGGATAATCCGGTTCGTCTTTATAAACCAACTTATTTTTATTATATGTCAGGTTAGCCTGAAAACTAGCCCCCAAATCTTTAGAGAAATTCTTATGATAATTAAGGCTGAACTTATTATCCATTTTACCGACATTTCCCCAAGGTTTTGCTTTACCATAACCCAAAGAATTAGGCCAAGACTGACGTTCCATAAATATATCGTAACGTTTGTCATAGAAATAGTCTATTGTTATATTCCAGTGGTCAAACAAAGTCATATCTACGCCAATATCAAATTTCTTCGCTTTTTCCCACACAGCATCCAGATTTGCATAATAGGCAATCTCCGGACCTCCCAATGTGTGATTCATACTCTCTCCAAATGTCCACTTTATCTGATCCAATTTATTATCCGTCAGCTTATCAATATATAAATAATAGCTTCCGCCCGCTTGTGCCAGATCATCGCTACCTACCAATCCATAAGAGGCTCTCACTTTCAGATTATTCACCGCATTTTTCAAAGGTTCAAAGAACTTCTCATTACTGATAACCCATCCTAAAGACATTGCCGGGAAGAAACCGAAACGCTTCTTCTTGGCAAGACGTTCCGTACCGTTATAACCGAAGTTGATTTCAGCCAGATAACGTTGTCCGTAATCATATGTGAAACGTCCTGAGACTCCTTGATTACGATTAGGAAGCACATCACTTCTGTATTCCCTTTGCCGGTACATCAACATACCTCCGACATTGTGCAAACCAAATTGACGATTATAACTGATATTTCCCTGAAATTCAAATGTCTGATCCGAACTTCTGGCAATATCCGACTGTGCTATATAGTCTGCACCTTCCTGAATACGTTCCAAGTCATATTCCAACGGACTATCTTCACTGTATCCCACAGCTCTGAAAAGATAAGGAGTAATGGAACGATTGTAGGAACTGCTGGACCAGTTTTTAAAGTTTACCCAAATATTTGCCTTCAATCCTTTTGTTACAAACCCAAAATCCTGCTCCACTTTAATGACTGTATTCAATGTATTCGCATTCTGCTCCTTATAAGAAGTCATCATCTGCGCATAAGGATTAGGATAAAGATAGTCCGAACTCTGATAATCAGATCCATAGCGGATATACGTATCACCCGGTTGCGCAGGATAAGTTGCAGGGAAAGTTACCGGAGTAGTCGTCAGAATCATTTTAAACAAATCAGCACTATTGATATTAGGCCCTTTGTTCTGACGGATCTGAGCATTCATATTCATCCTGATTGTCGTTGTGGGGGTCAACTTATAGGAGATATTATTCTGGAACGTATAATTCATGATATTAATATTATTGTTCCACGAATAAGCTTTCTCCGTATTCAGCAAACCACTATCGTGGCTGACATTCAAGCTCATATAATACTTCACTTTTGTACCTCCTCCCGATACATTGATATTGGCACGCTGCGTCATTGTCATCTTTTTGAAAATGACATCCTGCCAATCCACATTCGGATATACATAAGGATTTACCCCGTCACGGGTCAACTGGATCCGTCTGTCCGAATACAATAATTGATCTTTCGATTTATTCGGATTTCTCGACAGGTCAGCTTCATTGTAAAGTTCCATATATCTGGGACCATCTACAAACTCAGGAAAATCGGACATGATATTGAAAGAGTTCTCCGCACTAACATTAACTTTCGTCTTCATATTGTAATCACCTCCCTTTGTCGAGATTATCATTACACCATTTGCACCGCGTGCACCATAAATTGCAGTTGCAGAAGCATCTTTTAAAATGGAGAAACTCTCGATATTTTCCGCCGGCACATAGTTCAGATCAGCTACTGAAATTTCTACATCGTCCAATAATATAAGCGGTGTTGTACGCCCGCCAAAAGTAGAAATACCGCGAATATAAAAATCAGCCCCGGAACCCGGCTCTCCTGTTTTAGTGGTAGCAATCACACCTGCCAGCTTACCGGCAAACGAAGTACTTAATTGTGAAGTCGGCATTCGTAAAATATCTCCTTTCACATTTGTAATAGCCCCTGTCACACTCACTTTCTTTTGTACTCCGGAACCTACAACAACGACCTCGTTCAACGTCTGCTGTTCTCCGGACATCGTGACATTAACCACCCCTAAATCTTCTACCGGAGCTTCACGTTTCTGGTAACCGATGTACGAGAAGACCAGTACGGCTTTGTCTCCGCTCACAGAAATAGAATATCTACCATTCAAATCCGTGATAGTTCCACTTTTCTGACCTTTCACAACAATGTTCACACCTACCAACGGCTCGCCGTCTATGGCATCTGTAACCACACCTGTGACGACTCTTTTCTCTCCTTTCTGCTGTACACTCTGTTTATTCACTTTCAGTACAACTTCGTCTCCCCGGACTAAATAGTTAACATTACTCCCTTCAAATACAACTGACAATACTTTTTCAATCGTACCTTGGCAGTCAATGTTTTTGCGCTTTACTTCATCCAAATCCGCTGCATCGTAAAAAAACACATAATTACTGTTTTTTTCGATCTGACGGATAGCTTGTACTTCACTAAAATACCCTTTCACCTTTATGACTCCCTGTGCTGCTATTGCAATCAATGGGAAACAAAAGATTCCAAACCAAATGCACATGAGGTACTTCCACCTGCCATGCTGCTGCTTTTCTTCCATACTAAATAATTAAAAGATTAACATTAAAAAATTATACAAACATACTATAGTATACCTTTAACGGAATATGATATATTCTCCATTTTCCTTTTTATATCGCCACCCTGTACTGAAGCACATTTTTTCAATAGCTTCTTCCAATGACTCATTGTAACGTAGACGCCCATTTAACAGATTCTTGGTTGCCTGTCCGTGTTCCAATGATATTTTTACATTATATATTCTTCCTACAATCTCAATCCATGAACTTAAATCAACATTTGTAAATTCATAATTACCATCTTTCCATTTCACTCCTTGCATTTCATCCACTTTCACGCTTGCCTTCTCCGCGTTGAAGGTCAATTCTTGCGAAGGTTTCATCTCAATAGTATGCTCAGTACCTACTATCGTAAAATCGACTTTACCACTAAACAAAGTGACTTTAGAAATATTTGCCTGTTCCTGATTAATTAAAAAAGAAGTACCTTTTACTTCTACAAAAGCCCTATCAATGTATACGATAAAATGTTTGCCTTCCTGTTTATAAACATCAAAATGGGAATTTCCTTTCAACCACACTTTTCTATTCTGAACAAAATTCTCCGGATAACGGATAGAACTTCCCGGATGCATCCAAACTCGTGAACTATCAGGCAGCATATATAGACGTCCTTCTTTTGATACTACTTCTACAAAAGCATCTTTCGCCTCATTTACCTTTTTTCCGGAGAAATACATCCAAGTTGCTCCAAGTAGCAAAACAAGAGCTACGGCAGCCACAGATAGCCAATATGGTATATAAACATGCTTTTTCTGTTGTTGGCAATCCAGACATTTCTGTCTTACCATTTTCCACATCTTTCGCCCTACTTCATCGTCAAGTTCTTTTTGTCGATCCATATTCCATTGCAGGTGCATTCTTTCTTCAAACTCTCGATGATGAAATAGTTCCTTTTGTTCTTTTTCATCCAGTTTGTCTGCTAATAAAGCTTTGATTTGTTCATATAGTTTCTTATTCATATCTATCTTTTTCACATTTTTCATTTTCATTATAAAACAAGCGTCTCTAATATTAAATACGAAACTTTTATGTCTACCCCTACATTGCATTGAACTTTTTTTCGAAAAATCAGAAAGCAGTTCTTTAGAACGCTAACCAGTCCTTTTTTTCTTATCTTTGCAAAACAATTATAATTATGCACGTAATGGAGAAAACATCTGTTTTAGCAAAATTAAAACAAGGAGACGAAACCTCATTTACCTTTGTATATGATCATTATTGGCGGAAAGTATACAGATTTTCAGAGATTTATCTGAATGACGACGAGGAAATAAAAGAGGCAGTACAAGAGGTTTTTATCAAATTATGGGAATCGCGTGCATCAATCAACGAAAACAAAGACATAGACGGATTACTCTTTATTATGACTCGTAACACAATTTTTGATTACTTCCGCAAAAGTCTGAATAAGGTAACGATGAAAATTACTGCTCTTGAGGTTGCTGAGAAAATTGCTATATCTGATGAGACGCTCGAAGTTAAGGATCTACTGGAATATATATGGAAATTAGTTTCTTTACTTCCACCACGACAACAAGAGGTTTTTATCATGAGCAGGAAACAACAAATGACAAACAAAGAAATAGCAGAACAACTTGACATTAGCGAGAAGGCGGTAGAACGTAATATCTACTTTGCTTTAAAATTCATAAAAAAGAATTTGAACCTATTTATTTTCTTCATTACGATACCATAAGAGACATTCTGCGTTTTAACTAGTTTTAACTGGGTTTGATATAGTGCTGGGCTAAAAATATACGTATTTATTAATAAGACACAAAGGTATAAGTTACCTTAAAACCTATAAATAAATATACCCATGAAACAGTATGCATTATTAGCTTTTCTTTCGCCAGTTGCAAGCCTATTGGCGGTTACAGGTCCGGCACAAAGCGAAAAGCTCAAAACCAAAACAAATCCTCAAAAGCAGCCAAACGTCATTTTTATCTATGCAGATGATCTGGGATATGGTGACCTCGAATGCTATGGAGCCAAAAACGTACAAACTCCCCATGTAAACCAATTGGCAGAAAGTGGTGTCCAATTCACCAATGCGCACGCCACTGCGGCAACAAGTACTCCTTCACGTTACTCCATGCTCACTGGAAAATATGCGTGGCGTGTACCGGGAACCGGTGTGGCAGCAGGTAATGCTGGTATGATTATCCGACCTGAAACTTACACGCTGGCAGATGTTTTTAAGAATTCCGGATATATCACCGGCGCTATCGGCAAATGGCATTTAGGATTGGGTGACAAATCGGGCATGCAAGACTGGAATGCTCCACTACCTACAGCACTGGGAGACTTGGGATTTGATTATTCCTATATTATGGCAGCCACAGCGGATCGCGTACCATGCGTGTTTATTGAAAACGGTAAAGTAGCCAACTACGACCCTTCTGCTCCTATTGAGGTTAGTTATCAAAAGCCATTCCCTGGCGAACCATTAGGGAAAGATCATCCGGAACTGTTGTACAATATGAAACATAGTCATGGGCACGACATGGCTATTGTCAACGGAATTGGTCGCATAGGATACATGAAAGGTGGTGGCAAAGCATTATGGAAAGATGAAAATATAGCCGACTCCATCACCGCACATGCTATTGATTTTATCGACAAGTACAAAAACCAGCCTTTTTTCTTGTATTTTGCTACAAACGACGTACATGTACCACGTTTTCCACATGAACGTTTTAGAGGTAAGAATAAAATGGGAGTACGTGGTGATGCTATTGCCCAATTTGACTGGACAGTGGGACAAATAATAGCAGCTCTTGACGAACGGGGATTACGAGAAAACACATTAATTATCCTCTCTAGTGACAATGGTCCGGTAGTTGACGACGGTTATGATGACCATGCTGAGGAATTGCTTAACGGACATAGTCCTGCAGGTCCTTTTCGTGGTAATAAATACAGCGCATTTGAAGGAGGAACGGCGGTACCTGCAATTGTCAGTTGGCCGAAAGAAATCCCCGGTTCGCAAATTTCCGACGCCTTAGTATCACAAATCGACTGGTTTGCATCAATGGCTGCTCTAATCAATGCAAAATTACCAAAAGGAAGTGCGCCAGATAGCCAGAACCGCTTAAACACATGGCTCGGAAAGGATCAAACGGATCGCCCATGGATTATAGAAGAATCTTCAACCATGTCTGTACGTACCAAAAATTGGAAATATATTGAACCAAACGATGGACCTGCCATGATTACCTGGGGCCCAAAAGTAGAGACTGGAAATTTGAAAACTCCTCAACTTTATGACATGAGAGTTAGAGAATATGAAAAGGAAAACCTTGCGGACCAACACCCCGAAATAGTCTACGAAATGCAGAATATTCTGAGACGAGTTAGAAAATAGAAATACCAAAAACGATGTTCATCAATAAAAAATGAAGGTGTGTCGTAATACACGATGCGCCTTCTTTTTTTTCATTGACTATAAAAATCGGTTCATTTTCTTTAAGCTGCGATATTTTGAGGATTTCTTTGGTTTATGTGTTCGCAACATCTAAATAGAGCAACTGTAAGCTCATAAAACGGTCTAATCAGCCAATCCATACCTTCTTTAGTCATTTTTGCACACATCTTTTTTATATTGAAGGCAATGGCAAAGAAGGAAAAGTCCATGAAGACCTTATCCTTTCCAAAATGGCGGAAACGTTTGTAATTCATATTGTTTTTCATTTGTCCGAACACGGCTTCCGGTTCTATGCATCTCTGTCCTCTGTGTTTCAGTCCTTCCTCTGAGCAGAGCAACTCTTTGGCTTTTTGCTTGTATTTTCTGAGTCTGTGATTCAACTCTATCGTTCTGTTCCCCTTTGCTTTAAAACATCGGCATCTTAGCGGACAGCCTTCACATCTGATGGCTCTGTACGTGGCATTTTCGCTGACATATCCGGATGCTGTTTTCACATGTCTAGTCCCTATCCTTTGCATCTTCTGTCCCATGGGGCAGATACAAAAGTCTTGTTCTTCATTGTAGTAGAAGTTTTCCGCCCTGAACGGGTCCGGTTTGAATCTCGGCCGCTGTTCCATGTGGAAGTAGTTGTATTTGACGTAGCCCGCCATACCGTTTTCTGACATGAAGCGGTAATTCTCCTCAGAACCGTAGCCGGAATC
>ENA-OPAR01000438-OPAR01000438.1-human-gut-metagenome-genome-assembly--contig:-NODE-438-length-20329-cov-2.867219_pt1 | contig 20329 bp, 20 predicted proteins | sample MGYA00241061_ERZ501438 | MGnify/ENA primary metagenome ERZ501438 (study PRJEB25962, sample SAMEA2042580) | human gut metagenome | biome: human gut; feature: human-associated habitat; material: faeces...
GGGACCCATCTCCCAGGAGCCGTTCAAAATTTGGCAAATCCGACGGCGTCGAAATAATCAAAATATCCCGAATCCCAGCCAACATCAACGTCGACAACGGATAATAAATCATCGGCTTATCATACACCGGCAACAACTGCTTAGACGTCACCATCGTCAACGGATACAGCCGCGTCCCACTACCACCAGCTAATACAATCCCTTTCAAAAAAATCACTCCTCACCGTAAAATCTAACAATTCATTATACCAAAAAAGAACCTGCTACACAAAGTCATAAATAACTTGACGGCGTATTGTGGGAATAAAAAAACAGCCACAAACCCAAGCAGTTCATGGCTGTTTTTTCATTATATATACTGATTCAGATAAGTCCGAAAAGCATCTTTTAATTCAGGGCGCCGCAAGGCGCATTCCACCGTTGCTTTGAGGTAATCCAACTTATTGCCTACGTCGTAGCATTTTCCTTCTACTTGACAAGTATAGACGGCTTGGCGGCTGGCCATGAGTTTTAGGGCATCGGCTAATCTGATTTCGCCGTTTTCATCAGGCTGGACGCGGCGCAGGATTTCAAATATATCTGGTGTCAGGACATAGCGTCCCAGCATGGCTGATTTTCCATCAGCTTCATGGCCGACTGCCTTTTCTACGTTGAGGAAACGGGAAATGCCTGTTTTCTCGGTAGCCACGCTTTGCAGAATATTCCGCGGAACGTCTTGATTTCCATTCAATGTCTGGCAGCCTACCATAGTTGCGCCGTATTTATTATACATTCTCATCAGCTGATGCATGGCCGGTTCTTGTTCATGATAGATGATATCATCGCCGAGGAGGACAGCAAAAGGTTCATTGTCGATAAAGGATTCAGCACAAAGGATAGCATCCCCTAAGCCGCGCATATGTTTCTGGCGAATGTAATGGACATTGATTTTCGAGATTTCCTGTACCAATTCCAGGTACTGCAACTTCCCTTGCTGACGTAAGTGATACTCCAGCTCGACATTCGTATCGAAATGGTCTTCGATGGCCCGTTTCCCATGGCCGGTAATGATTAAAATTTCTTCGATGCCACTTTGAATAGCTTCTTCCACGATATATTGAATCACAGGCTTATCGACGATAGGGATCATCTCTTTAGGAATTGACTTGGTCGCCGGTAAAAAGCGTGTCCCATAGCCGGCTGCCGGAATAACGGCTTTACGAATGGGCTTCATATTTTTTCACCATCTCTAAGGCACTGGCAATAACGTCATCCATGTCATAGTACTTATACTCCGCTAAACGGCCACCGAAAATGACATTTTTTTCTTGTGCTGCTAAGGCTGCATACTGTTCATATAAATGCTGATTCCGTTCGTTGTTGACCGGATAATAGGCTTCTTCACCAGGATGCCAATCTGCCGGGTATTCTTTGGTGACATACGTAACCGGCTGTTCGCCGAATTCAAAATGTTTATGTTCGATGCTGCGTGTATACGGCGTTTCCCGGTCGGTATAATTCATGACTGCTACACCTTGATAATTTTCTTCTTCTATGCGTTCCGTTTCAAAACGAAGGCCGCGGTATTCCAAGCGACCCAATTTATAGTCAAAGTATTCATCAATCGGTCCCGTATAGACTACCGTCTTCGCAATTCCTTCATATTCCTGGCGAGTCTTATTATAATCGACGCCAGTCCGAACTTCGATGCCTTCAAGGAGCGCGTTGATCAATACATTATAGCCGCCAATAGGAATGCCCTGATAACGGTCATTGAAATAGTTGTTGTCAAACGTATATCGTACCGGCAGACGTTTGATAATGAAAGCCGGAAGTTCCGTACAGCTCCGTCCCCACTGTTTTTCTGTGTAGCCCTTAATCAGTTTCGTGTAGATGTCCGTACCGATAAGGGAAATAGCCTGTTCTTCTAAATTCTTCGGTTCCGCAATCCCCGCTTCCTGACGCTGCTGGGCAATCTTGGCGGCTGCCTGCTTCGGCGTAACGACGCCCCACATCTTGGTAAAGGTATTCATGTTGAAGGGCAGATTGTACAGTTCCCCCTTATAATTGGCCACCGGCGAATTGACATAATTATTGAATTCTACGAACTGGTTCACATAATCCCAGACCTTCTTATCAGACGTATGGAAAATATGGGCGCCGTACTTATGAATCCGGATACCTTCCTTTTCCTCGCAGTACACATTGCCGCCCACATGGTCCCGCCGTTCCAAAACCAGACAAGACTTCCCAGCCGCCTTCATTTCATGCGCAAACACAGCCCCAAACAACCCGCTGCCAATAATCAGATAATCGTACATCGAAATACCTCCTGTGAAATACTATACAATACTATAATAAGCCTTCTTGTCTCTGCCATTCACTGCTCTTCGCCGCACTTTACTGCCTTTATCTCTATCCTATCGCCTGTATGCGATTCCGTAGGGGCGACCGCGTGGGGCGACCGCCGGGAATAATGGCGTCATCTCGTAATTTATGACGAACAGTAAATGGTTGTAAATATAGCGTCAAGTTTGAATGTCTATCCAAGACTTAATGCGCTTTGCAATTGCTGAGGAGTCATGAGATATACATCCCCACAAGAACGTGTCAATGCAACATATAATCGATTTCTAGTAACACCTGACAGAGAATCTACCCAAGTTTCTTGGAAAATATCTTTTGAATTCTCTGTTAAAATAACGCAGGTTGAATTATAAGTGTCACCTTTGGAATAAGACCAATTTTTGCAAACGAAGCTATATATTCCTGAATTTTCGTAAGTTAGCTTAATAATTTTATCATCGTCTAAAATATTCTTAACATCTCCATCTTTGACGGGGATAATTTTTCCATCATGAAGTTCACTAGAAAAAATAGGAATTTTTAATTTATTTTGAATAAACTCACAAATATTTTTAGAACATCGCCGTGATTTTTTTAATGTCTCTGTGTCTACAGTTACTCCCTGCTGACTCAGCATATTGATAAAATTGCCATAACTAATTATATCATGACCGACTTTAAATGGTTTCCCTGTATTATTTTTCCCCGATACAGAATGTTGATAATAATCGCCAACCAATAAAATATTATCCACATATTCAATCAACTTAAAAATAATTTCAAAATCTTTTTCCCTAAAATCCTGGAATTCGTCAATATAGACAGCATCATAAAACTCGTTAATTTTTGCAAAAATTTTTTCCAAAAACACTTTCTTTTTTCTATCAACACGCATCAACAAATCAGTCATAAGATTACAATAATACTGATGATTGGAAGTTATAAAATGATGAATATCACTCACAGGTTGATAATTTGGATCCTTCCATAATCCTCTTTTAGTTTTTTTAGGCCGTTGTGGAGGTTGTTTTAAAGATACACCCTGTGTATCAATATGTTCAACTTTATATGCATTGAAAACAGTAAACTCATATGGTTTTAATAAAAATTGATACACAAATGAGTGAAATGTCCGGATACTCGTTTTTTCCGGTATCCTTCCAAATCGTTTAGTTATTTCGGCCGTGATATTATAAATATTGGCATGCGTAAAAGCTAAAATCAAATTTTTCTTCTCGGGGTCAAGTTGATGACAAATATGATAAGTTTTGCCAGATCCTGCAACTGCCAATATTACTCGCTTACCCATTTTATCGCCTCTTTTACATACTCTGGAGCTTTAATATTGCCATTTTTTATTAATCCATCTTCCAAAATTTTGAATGCAAAATCCGCTTTATGATTTAACATATATCCTAAATAAGGCCCATAATCTTGATCATGATATTTGTATTTTGCTTTTTTATCAATCAAAGGGTTAAGTATCTCTTCTATTTTTTCTTTATTAGACTCATACAAACAAACTTCCCAAGTCCATTTCTCCGAATCAGAATCCATAAAGATAGAAAAATATTCTTGCTGTTCTTGATATTTAGTATTATCTGCTTCTGAGTTTTCAATCTGATTGTTGGTATTTTTATCATTGTCAGTAATTACAGCAATACGCTTGTGCGTATTTTCAGCTATCTGCAAATACTTTTTATAGGAAATACCGTTACAAGAAATAATAGTAACCTGATCATCAGACATAGTCCTCTGAGTCAATTGTTCATAAAATTCGGGAACTAAAAGGAACTCAGTGGGACCTTCAACAAGAATAACTTTTGTCGAAAGTAATAATTGTAAAAAGTTATTATTAACAGCTTTGCTGAAGAAGTTCGCCACATCTGCTGGCACATTATTCAAAGAATGGGCCTTTTCCTTTGTAATCCAAAATACATTGCGTAAATCTAAACGACTGGCAATCATACTGCTATGTGTTGCAATAATTAATTGTGACGTTTCATTTTTTCCCGTGACAAGTTGCAGCATCCGCTGCATATTTGTAAAAGACAAATGATTTTCTGGTTCTTCCATTAAAATCACATCAAATCCGTCACCACTATTTAGTGCAATTTCAGTTTTTATCAAACTTTCCATTCCACTTCCATGATTCTCCAGTGCAACGTCCTTATCGAAAATAGACAATATGTTTTCAAGAATGATTTTCTTATTATCAATACCAAAAGTACGATTATCCATCTTTGGAAAAGGTTCTGCATTAAAATCTTTTTTTAAAGCTGTACGGAAATTATTTTTCAATTTTATTTTTTCAGAATTTTCAAGTAAATCATCAAATACAGTCTTCGTATAATAGTTGAAGCTAGAATATCTTCCCTGTTCAGACGTATTCAAACATAAAAACTTTAAAGGCTTTTTCAATAAATTATACGCCATCCCAGAAAAAGTTACCCAACGCAGTGTGTAATATTCATAAGGTACTTCAGCTGCTTCTGTTGATAAAACTACGTCGTCTTTTAATTCATCATTCAGTTCACAAGTGAAAGAAATCCCATATTTTCCATTTTTACTACAATTATGTTCTCCAAAAAAGCATTCTGCATTTTTAGATTTAGAATCCAGCTCAAATTCTACTTCAATATAAATTTTAGGTAAGTTTTCCAATGACGGATGTTCTTTAAAACTTTTTACCATATCTACATTGAATAAATCAGATAAAACAGCCTTGTCTGCATGCCGATAATCTTGATTCAAGACAAGCTTAATGGCATCTAAAATTGTACTTTTCCCAGCTTCATTTTCGCCGACAAAAATATTCCTTGAAGCATTGAAATCTATTTTAAAATTCTGAAATTTTTTAAATCCATTTATCAAAATCGATTTAATATAATTCTTTGCCATCATTCATACCACCAATCGTAGAGCTAGAACACCAGCTTAGTTCCGTTAATATAGACTAAACCGTATATGTATTATCGAACGTTTTTTCTGTTTATTATAAGATAACATAAACAGTGCGGTTTATCAAGATAACTGAATATCGCTAGTTAGGTTATCTCTTCCACTAATTCTACAATTGTCAGTTCAGTCCAGATGCTATAATATTATATTCGTTAAATAAGACGCAAACCTTTCCTTCAAGTCATCTCTCCGCAGCGCGTATTCTACCGTCGCTTTGAGATAATCCAGTTTATTACCCACATCATAGCGTTTGCCCTCTATTTCGCAGGCGTAGACACTTTGCCGGGCTGCCATGAGTTTCAGTGCATCGGCAAGTTTGATTTCGCCATCTTCTCTGGGCTGGACACGATGCAGGATTTCAAAAATATCCGGTGTCAGGACATAGCGGCCCAAAATCGCCTTTTTCCCGATGACGGCTTCTCCCTTTTCTTTTTCCATATCCAAGAAACGATAGATGCCATCGTTCGAAGTCGCCACGCCTTGAAGAATATTACGGGGAACAATTTGCGCCCGCGTCAATTTCTGACAGGCCACAACGCTGCTGCCTAAGTTTTGGCAAACCTGCATCAGTTGCTGCATAGCCGGTTTCTGCTCATTATAAATAACGTCATCACCGAGCAGTACCGCAAACGGTTCATCATCAATGAAAGACTCTGCGCAAAGAATTGCATCGCCCAAGCCGCGCATATGCTTCTGCCGGATATAATGGACATTGATTTCCGATATTTTCTGCACTTCTTCCAGATAATTCAGCTTGCCCTGTCGCCGCAGGTGGTATTCCAGCTCTACGTTCGTATCGAAATGATCTTCAATGGAGCGTTTGCCGTGACCTGTAATGATGAGAATTTCTTCGATGCCGCTTTGCAGCGCTTCTTCCACGATATATTGAATCACCGGCTTATCGACGATAGGAATCATTTCTTTCGGTATCGACTTTGTCGCCGGCAAAAAGCGTGTTCCGAAGCCGGCTGCCGGGATGACGGCTTTACGAATCTTTTTCATCATCGTTTCCTCCATTTAACTTGTTGGTGTCCATTGCATTATTTCTTATCATTGGCCATAAACATAACTTTTCTGTAAAATACTAGGTAGTGTCAAAATTCTTTCGCAAATTCATTTCATCCGCCAGTAAATCTCGTCATCAGATATATGGATTTTCCTCGTCAACTGGTTGCTCAATTTCCATTTTGAATAGATGCTCCATATCCATGTAGCGTTTTGAGCCCCATTCTGAGGTAGCAACGTGGTGAAGTCTGGCATAGACGAGCATCAGAGCACGGTTGCCGTCAGGAAAGGCATCAATGGCCCTTGTGCGGCGGCGTATCTCACGATTCACTCGCTCCGTCAAGTTATTCGTGCGGATCCAGCTCCAATGTTCGGTAGGAAAATCCATGTAGGTCAAGGTTTCTTCCACACTTTCCTCGACTTTCTTGGCTACGGACAGGAGCTTCATCTCACGGAGCTTGGCTGCAATGGAAACCGCCTTTTCCTGCGCGGCTTCCTTGCTCCCCTGCGCATAGATTGCCTTAAGCATCAAGGTAACCTGCTTCATCTTATTCTTTGGCGTCACAGTGAAGACGTTCCGGTAAAAATGGACCGTACAGCGTTGGTATTTGACCTCAGGAAAGACCACAGGGATGCTTTCCAGCATGCCAAGGCATTTATATCGCCGACAATGAGACGCACACCTGCGAGGCCGCGGCCCTTGAGCTTTGGCACGCGCAGCCTGACTTCGCCGGACGTCGTGCCGAAATTCCGCTCGTAATGACTGGAACGGTAGCCTTTACGGTTTCCTGTTCGCTCATATTTGCCAGCACGGACAAGTTCATCTGCCTCGTAGTCGACAAGGCGTTCAGCGTTTCCTCTACGCTATCGCGTACGAGATTCTTTAAATTATTCTTTATAAGATTCTCGTTAAGTTGTATAATGTTACCAGACATGGTCTATTTTTTATGAAATTAAATTTGCGAAATATATTTCACCTTATCCCCTTACTTTGAGCTGCTAGTCGTTTTCAATGGACTAAAATTAGCTAATTTCGACGGACTCTAACAAAATAATCTGACTAAGCATTTTTATTATTAATTCTGCGGTTTTCTTGAATTCCAACATAAAGAAGTCCTAAAACCATATACAATAACATTACCGGTTGGCCGGCCATTTCACAAACCAAATTGCCTATAAGAGCAATGGATAAAAAGAGATACCGATTGTTTTTCCAAAGTTTAAGTTTTAGAAGCATTCGTAGTACGTAAGCAAAGGGCAATAAATAAATAATCAAACCTATTAAGCCTTCATTGGTCATGATATAAACATAATGATTAACATTGCCATATGACACCATACCTAGCGGTCCTTTTTCATTTAGTTTGTCAGTAATAGATTCAATTTCCTTGTTATCCAATGCGCCATCTGGTAACTTATCACGAACATAGCAAGCTTCTAGTCCCTCGCCTACACCAATAATCCAATGATCTTTAATGACGTTAGCATGACCAATGATATTGATTAGGCGTGAGCCATTACTGCGAGAACTTTTATCTACAATACTTTTTACGTTATTTTCATAATAAGAATAAGCAGTCCCATTTTGGACATTATCATTATTGCTTCGAGAAGTTAAGCTAGGAATCATATTCATACCCAAATTACATATAAAGCCTAAACTACTTAAAACAATCAAGATAATTGCTAATTTTCTAGTCTTAGTTTGAATAATTCCCGGCAATAACCACACAAAATCAAAAATAGCTATAGCATTAGCTGTCCTAGATTTTGTCATAAAAATAAGCATAACATAGTAAACATAAAAAGCCGAGGATTTCAAATTCTTTTCAAAACAGGACCAAAGCATCGGAATAATCGTTGCCGCTAAAAAGCCGAAAATAGACGGTTCTGTACAATAGCTACGTACCTGTTCCCCTTGCCAGATTAATGGTGGATACCAATCCAAGTAATTCCCAACATCATATATGAAACCATTCGTTACCGAAAGGATGTCATAGCCAACCGGCATTTTAAATTTAAAAAGTAAAATTTCAGGAATAGCATAGATACCGAGAACAATGGCTAAAATAAACACATATTTTCTAATTGTTATAAAACCATGATCAAATGAATCTTCAAAAAGATGAATTATCCATACCGTAATTCCAAAAGAAAAAATAAGTTCCAATAAAGTATTCTTTATCACACGCATAGCCAGCCAAATAGCTTCAACTTGGGAAATACTAAGAAAATCAAAATGATGATCTTCAATGAAATTAATTACCATGCTTAACCGTTCCGATGCATGCCAATCAATTTCTTGATAATATGGATATTGATATAAGCCTAAAACTAGAGTCAATAATTGCCAACCAAAGAAAATAATCAAAAACTTTTTAATTGTTTTATCTACTTTAAAGCGGTAAAGTAGCCATTCAATACCTAAAGCAATTAATCCCAATAAAGCAAAATACCAAGATAATTTACCTCCAATATGTAAGATCTGAAGTCTTTTAGAAAGGTCAAATATAGGCAATGCTAACACAGTTAAAAATAACATTGCATACTGAAACTTAAGCAGCCAATCTCTGTACTTCTCATTAATCTCCATCACTTCACCCCATTATATATATCATGCTGCCACCGATAATTTTTAAAAATTCTTAAGGTAGCAATACACTGAAAAACAGTTCCCGCTAAGAATCCTAGGAACATATACTCTGAATCTAGGAACATACCACATAATGCAGTTCCCCCCAACACTATTACTGCATTGACACAAGATACAATAACCAAAGGTTCTCGTTTATGCGCCCGTAAATAAATAGCCAGTGCATTTACCATGACCTGCAATAACCAGGCAAGAAATAGTATCGCCATGCCTTTGGGAGCTAGGATTCGAGTAAAGAAATTGAATTGCGAACCTATAAAATATTCTACAATAAAAAAGCCAATGCCCCCTAAGAACATCATACCTACGGACTTAATAAAACTATTTTTAAATAATTGATCCAACAGCGCCCATTTTTTCTCTGAAATTAGCATATTCAATTTAGGCGTCACTGCCGTAATCCAACTTATAGCAATGTTATACCCAGCCGTCCACATAGCAATACTAATGCCAATTTTACCAGCTGAAATCGGTCCATAAAAATAAAATGTCAATGGCGTAAAAATTTGAAATACCAAAAAGCCACTTCCCCAACTTATGGCATAGCGCCAAATCAGAGAAGAAAATTCAGGCCACCAATCATAAAAAGCATGTTTTGAAATTTGTAGTAACTGTCTAATAACTTCTGAAAAATGGTGATAGATTAAAAAACATCCGACTAAGACTCCCATAACACTCGATAGTGCCAAAGCAAATAGTCGTAAATGTAAAAACAGCCCAAAAATCATTACTAACGACGTTGCTGCAGATATTTGAAAACGTATCCGTTGAACTTTACTGACTAAATTGCACCCTTCAAAAAATGAAAGAACAATAGAATTCATAAAAAGAAAAGCCGAAGTAACAGCGTAAATAATCCATGACAGTTGCCATAAGTAAGGACTTTCATCCAAGCTTCCTTTTGAACTAATAAAATAATAGCCACCAATAATAATCAGCGGGAAAACAATGATAACTACTTTAAATAGCCATTTAATGCTGAATTTAAAGAATGCAGCTAACTTATCTAAATGTTCAGAGTCTCCTTCAATCAAATTGTTTTCTCGAAAGGACAAAAATGCAAATTCATGAGCGGAAAATTGTAAAATAATATTAGAAAACCCTAAATCAGCTAGCACAGATAAAGCAGCTACGCTAATGAAAGTATACCAATACCCCTGTTCCATTGCACTCAAAAAATAAGGAATACAGAGTAATACAAATGGTCCAGATATAATTCTCCATCCCTGATTTAGGAACGTAGAAAAGACATCAAGCTTATATGTAGATTGACCCATTTATTTTTTCTCCACTAAAAGTCTATATAGCGTATTCTATCTAAGACTTATAACCCAAAATATTTTTTATTATTTTTTTTATAATAGCTTTAGGACAATAATAGGAACAATAAAGATAAAATTCAAGCAGTCCGTGCAAACCGCTTTGTTTTTTAATTAATTTGTTTTTATTTTCAAATGTAAATGTATAATTACTATTAGTTAAAACTATTGCATACCATGAAGCTGCAAATTTAATAATTCGATGCTCAATTTGTTTATATGTAGTTGTAGAAATTTTCTTTTCTTCTAGTAAATTATGAACCATGGTTAAGTAAATATGGACAAAATTATTTACTAAATTATATCCACCTTTTTTCTTTGGAGGGATATTTTCAACGTAATCATCATCATCTACTACATACAAACTTTTCTCAGTCAAAGAAAACAAAAGAGTTGTATGAGGAAACATAAAATCTACTTGAATATTGTGTTCTATTAATGCATCTAAATCGCTTTTCCAAATAGCAAAAGCAGAACTCCATGTAGACCAATAAGATATATTATATAAAAAAGAATTAAAATCATGAAATTCCGTAATATTCTGAGGATTGTTTATGGTTTTCATAGCAAAAAAAATAGCAGGCTTAGAATTCATATATTTATTAGTAACATTTACCATTTTTTCTATACTGCCATCTTTAAATTTACTATAATCATTATGAAGTTTAAGAAGTTTACCTTTCCCCAATTTTAGGGCTTCCATAGAATTTAAAAAGCCTTCACAATTAGATTTTTGATAACGTAAATTCGAAACATATTGAAATTCATTCTGAATAAGATTTTTTGTTTCGTCAGTTGGAGAATTATCAGAAACACAAACTTCATATACATCAGCAGAAACATTTTGGTTAAGAATACTTTCAAGAGTTTTACGCAAAATATCAACACGATTTTTTGTTGGTATGCAGATAGATAATAAAGGTTGCAAATTAATATCCTCCTGTTCGAGATAAACATTTTTTTAATTCATTACTACTTTTAATATTTTATCCAGACTTTTTTTTCAAAGTCCCATTTTTTTACGGGTTTTGCTGGTATGCCTACGCAAATCGTATAAGGTGGAATATTCTTAGTAACAACAGCATTTGTTCCAATGATTGCACATCTTCCAATTGTTACACCAGGTAAGATAGTCACTCCATCTCCAACCCAAACATTATCCTCTATTATTACTTTTTGGTCAACAGTAAGATTTCTCTTTGTTGGCGGTATTTCCGGACTACTGGCATGGTCTCCACGATAATTACCATGATTATGATCTGTCACATAACACTTACTTCCAAACAAAACATTATCACCAATTTTTATATAATGTGTTGCTCCAACATGTCCAAAGTCGCTAAATGATACATTATCACCAATGATTATTCGTGGAAGATATTTTATTCCATTATACTCCGTTACTGCTTCAATCCGAAAATGCTTACCGGTTTGAAATCCAGTTCCAATTATAATATTCTTCAAGCCCAATAGTTGGCTTGATGAGTCAATACAAGTGTCACTTCGTCCAAGGAAAAATCGATTAAAAATTTTTCTTTTGAACTTGTGATAGTAAATAAGAAAAGTAAGTCTTTTCCCATTTTGATGGCAGCACTCTTTATAACGTGTTATTTTATTTGATATTTTTCCCATTTATTTTAATTCTCCCATATGTTTAGTTGAATAATTAATCATTGAAAATATATTTATTGGGAGTTTAAGTTCGCATAATAAGTCACCAAACAAACCTTTTCCATAAAGTTATGCTTTATTTCAATAGGGACAATTTCATATTCATCTTTCAATATATCCGCTAAATGACTAATCGTACCACTCCAAGCGCTTTGATTATAAATATCCACATCCGCGATTATGCTAATACGCAGCATCATAATGTCACCTCTTTTAGGCTTACCAGTTGGAATATATTTTTATAAGCAGTATTCAATCATATTTACGTCTATTGGGCCTAACCTCTTCCAAGCATTAGCCGAATGATCATTATAATCCTATCTCTTTGACCTCGACGAAAACGATTAATAATTGCTAGCAACAAACCACAATAAACAGTAAACAAACAATAGGGAAAATATTTTTTAGTAATTAAGATTCGATTTCGTATCGTATAATAATCTGAAATATAACTCGTCTTTTTGGGCTCAGATGCTTTAGCTCCAATACTTGCCCCCTCTTTATGATATACAATACTGTCTGTGGCACATGCTAATGTATACTTACATTTAATTCGTTGAGCATAATCTAACTCTTCAAAGAATAGGAAATAATCTTCTCCAAGCAGCCCTACATTTTCTAATACTTCTCTTTTGATAAGCATAGAAGCACCAATAACATAATCCATATTCTTTATCTGGTCTTCATCTGTAATTGTTCCTACGGCTGCCAGCCATTTATTATAGGTACCACCATATCCTTGGATTTTAGTTCTATCCCAATCATAGATTAATTTAGATCCGCAAACTCCGATATTAGGAGATTCATTTGCTTTTTTCACTAAAGCTTCTAACGCATGCTCATCAACAATAGTATCATTATTTAAAATCCAGACATATTTCATTTGCTGATCTTGCAACGCTTGTTTTATTCCAATATTGTTTCCCCCGGCATATCCTAAATTTTTAGCACTTTTGATAAAAGTAATTTGAGTGTAGTTCTTTTCTTTCAACCATCTTTCAATAAATTCTCCAGATTGATTGGGGGAGTCATTGTCTATAACTATAATTTTTTTACTGGCATAATTCAGCTTCAATACACTTTCAATACATTCCAGCGTATCAGAATAATTATTATAGTTTAATATGATTATATATACTTTTGGTTGTTCTGCCATTAGTTATCCTCACAAACATGTAAATACACATCGCGTATTTTTTCCGCATTAGTTAAGCTGCTATATTTCATCATAGCTTCCTTTTGGCCTTCAAAGGCAATATTCCGCAAGCTCTGATCATTTTTATGTAAACATATATTTCGCAATATTTCCGTTAACCGACCTATATCACCTAACGGATAAAGAATACCCGTTTTTCCTGATTGTATTAATTCACAAGCAGCACTATCAGGAGAATCTGCCGCTATAACTAAACAGCCACTTAACATTCCTTCTATTATGGTTCTCCCAAAAGCTTCAGCACAGGAAACGCTAAATAAACAATCTACTTGTTTTAGAATATCATCTACATCTTTTCTTCGACCATAGAACTCAACATAGTTTTGTAGTTGATTTCTTTCAACAAAGGATTTTAGCTGAGTCTCCATAACTCCATCGCCAATTAGGAGCAACTTAAAGTTAGTAATCCCGTTTTCCTTGATTTTGTTTATACTTTTTAGTAATTCTAATTGATTTTTATCTTTTACCAATGCGCCAATACAAGCAAAAACTACTGGTTGTTTTTTTAGAATTTCATGCTTCGGTGCATAAAACTTTGAATCAATGCCATCATAAACAACTTCAAAAATCTGGCTGTGGATAAAGCTTTTATATTCATTTAACACGGTATTAGATACGGCAATGACTCTATCACTTTGATTAATCAATTCATAGCCTTTTTTCCCATTAACAATATGCGAATTAAATCCCTTATCCAACGATTCACGAATATGCCATACGACCTTTTTATGCTTTAATTTAGCTGCTACTGCACCTACATAAGAAAAAATAGTGTTTATATGAACAATATCAATATTTTCTCTTTCTATAATATCACTAGTTTGCCTAATTGCTCTCCAGTTATACAGCATAGCCATTTTCTTAAAAATAGTTTTAGCAATAGCCTTAATACCATATCCATTATATGTAATCCAACTAAATGAACGCACATAGTAATATGGTATATTATTTTCTTGTAAAAGCTCTATCCCATCTCCCTGTTTAGGAACAGTAACAATTACCTTATAATCGAATTCCTCAATCAAATACTTTGCCAAACTGACTAAGCATAAAAAAGCGCCAGATGTTTTATTGTTGTCTGAAGAAACCAATAAAATATTCATGTCATATAGTTATCCTTTCAGATATTCAATAGAAGGATGGAATGAAAAGCCAGAAAACGTTCCGCACCAGATTTTTTTCAAACGTTCTTTTTTTGAGTTAGGTGCTTTTAATAATACCTGAACGGAATGATATGACAAGCGGAGTAATTCATATAAAAATCCCTGGATGCCTTCTCTGCGATAAAGATACACATCGTTTCTATATAAATAATCATATCGATTCAGACGATCCAAGCTATCGTTTGAAATATTAGCTCCAATATTTGATTTCGATTTATGTACTACAACACTATCGTTAACTAAATAACACTTGTGGCTCAAAGAAATCCGACGAGTATATTCCCAATCATCCGTCCAAATAAAGAATTCTTTAATAGGTAACCCTTTTTCTTTGACAATTTTGCAAGGTATAAAAAGTGAAACAAAAGAAGCCATCGCGATAGGAACTAAATTAGAATTAAAATCTGTCACGTTCTTAGTTAATGTTCTACGTTGGACATTCATCGTACAAATCGTTTCATCTTTCCATAGCACTTTACTTGATAAAAAGCCATATGTATGATTCAATTTTTCATCAGCGATGAAGAACTTTTCTAATGCATCAGGCTTAGGCATACAATCATCATCCATAACCCAAACAAACTCATAACCAGATTCTGCTGCATAACGTATACCAAATTGAAAACCGCCAGCACCGCCCAAATTAGCACCCGTGTTGATATAGGTAATTTTTTTACCATCGATATATTTTTTCAAATCATCTACTGTGCCATCCGTGCTAGCATTGTCAATAATAATAATATCCAAGTTGTCTATTTTGCTCTGGCTTAAAAGATGTTCTATATTTTCTAACAACAATTGTTTTCTGTTATATGTAACAACAATAGCAGCAACTTTTTTCATTTTATACTCCTTAAAAATATATTAAAACATCGAGAATATTTCGCATCTATATTTTTATTGTCCGCAATAATAGCTAGATTGATAGTAAGTAATAATTTATATTTTACCACACTTTACTGATTCCTGCAGTTTTTGTTGGTAAATATATAACGGGCGTCCCACTCGGACGCCCTTAAATTTAATTATCATGAATATCTGCTCAACGCCCAAATCGTCGTGGCAATATTCGTGGCAGATGCCGAATGTGAATTACTTCAGCAACCAACACTGTCAGAGCAAAAATTATGAACAGAGATACCCCCCCACTAGACATTTTACTTAATTTCTGGCCGATGAGGGTGATAATTACCTGATGAATTATAAACAGTTCAAGGCTTAGGTCCCCTAAATGCGTCATTACTTTATTGCCAAAAATCCGGTCAAAGATTCCGCCCGACAAGGAAAACATATAAATCAGCAAAATCGTCAGGAGGATAAACGGTGCCGGCGTCCAAATTTTATCAAAGAAATAGCAGCAGGCTAAATAAAGTGCCAAAGCAGCTGTCTGGAATAAGGTTGTACTGCTTGAAAAATCTTTTTTCTTCAAATCAAAGAGCAGCAAGCAGCCTAAATAACCGAGCAAAAAATCAAGGGATCGGTAAAGAGGGGTTGTATAAGCCGAAAAACCATGATATAAAGATAAGCCATTTTTATAAAAGCACGTATCTAGAATTATTTTTACGAGCAAAGATACGAGGAAGGCAAAGCCAAGTGCGCGGAAATCTTTCCCCTTGAAGAAGGCCACTGTTTTCGGAAAAAGGAAATAGATGAATAAGATGCTGGACAAAAACCAACTGACGCCATTGAAGCTAAAAGCAGACGGGAAATACCAGCTTTTCAGCAGTGTCAAATTCAATACGGCATCCCGTATAAAACCGTATATCCCGTGTGAATATGCTGCTCCATGAAATATTTTTTGATAAACAAGATAGACTGCCATGACGCCAAAAGTAGCAAAGTGTAAAGCGTAGAACTTTTTCAGTTTTTTCAGCATATATCGCCAAGAGGCATACCACGACGACTCCATTGTTTTGCTGCCATAATGAAAGGCCATTAAATAGCCCGACAAAACGAAGAAGATTTCAACCCCTCTCGCCCCGAAATCAAACAGCTTATGATCTGCGACGAGAAAGAATGAATGGTTCAAGAAAATCATAAGAAAGGCAGCGAAACGCAGTCCTTGTATATTTTTTAAAATCATGATTTCACCTGCCGAAGAGTTTCCGTTTGAGGAAGGCGCCGCCTTTTTTGATCCAGTCCTGTTTTTCCATGAAGGAGACGTTCTGTTCGGCGTAGTCGATGTGGTTGTGTTCGAGCCAGACGTCGAGGAGAAGTTCGCTGACAAAGCCGTAGATGCGGGATTCATAGGTGTCCCAACCCGTGATGTCGACGCGCTTTTCGATTTCAAAGAGGATGTCAAAGAGCCACTGCATGTAGGCATCGTAGAGGTTGCGGCGCATGACGAACATGTTGAACATGTGGGCCCACGTGCGGTTCATGACTTTTTCAAAGGCCGGCAGGTATTCCGGGCACTGTTCCCTGATGATCGTTTCCGCCAGGTCCAGGCCGTCGCTGTGATGGGCGTGGTTGTAGTGGGAGCGGTTCGTTTCGATGTAGTATTTCCGCTTGTCCGGCACGATGACGGGATGCTGGGCCAAGAGGGCCTGCCATTCTTTTTCCGTGAGGATCTGTTTCTTCTTCCCTTCGATGTCCCGGACTTCTTTGCGCGTGAAATAGCGGCGGTAATGGACGAGGCCCAGGTAATCGGCATCGAGGTTCTTCCAGGCCCAGTACAGACCCGTCAGTTCACAGAAATGAGGATTCTTGGCGCTGATGTTATCGCCCGTGTTGTCCGGCGTATAACCGATAGAAGCCTTCCCTTCGGCACCGACATGAACGGGAAGATACACCGGATCCGTCGGCATCCAGTATTTTTTATGGGCAGCGATGATAATTTTGATAGACACAGTTTTGACCTCTTTCAGCGGTGCGGCGATGCTGCGCACCGAGTTTTTAGTTTGTAGTTTGTAGTGGATGGGTTGAACAAGTAACGCCATTGCTGCAAACTATCTTTTCAGCAATATTTTTAGTTTACCACATTTTGCGGATTTATGCACGAGGGGGGGCGCCTGATGGCGCGATTCCCAACATAGGGTTATCTCCCTCAATGCGGCTGAGATATGTGGTGTGATATTCATCCGCTTTCTGATAGGTAGCCTTCTTCAAATCCTCTATCGTTTTGAAGTGGTACATGATTGGTTGGGTAGAGCAATTTAATTTTTGAGATACTGTACGAGCATTGATGTTTTCTGCACCTGTCAGCCGAGCAATTTCCAATGCGGCATTGACAATCATTTCTTTTGATATTTTAGCTTTTGGTGGCATAGCGTTCCTCTCATTCTGTAATCATTGTTATATTACGCTTATTATATAACAATGATTATGATTTGTCAATAGAGTTCACAGTAAAGTTACAACACGCTCACAAAACTGTACAAAAATTTGGAGCAATAACATTTTTTGTTACTGCTCCAAATTTTTATGGCTGCGTTTGCTGTACGGAATAGCGGTGGGGCTGGCTGTCCTTGTCCTGTTTTGTTGTGCTTCTTTATTAACCATGAGCATTCGCGCCGGGGTTATCGTTGCCGTACCCCTCCATGAGGTTAATGCCGCCCCAAATGCCAAGTCCTGCGCCAAGCGCGATTACCAAAGTCTGCAATACGTCAACTGCGCTGTTGAAAAAATCCATATAAACCTCGCTTTCTGCCGCTAAAACGGCTCAAAAAATGTTGTTGGAAATAAAAATGCCGCCGTTTTTATTCGGCGGCTGCGTCCTCGTCGGACAAATCTATTTCGTATATGTCAAAGGGTTCGTCGGGCTTTACGATTGCCGGACGGGTGGACATATACCGTTCAACGTCAAAAGCGTTTTTCTTGTCGAAGTCGGAAAGGTATTTGTAGTTCGGGTGCTGCGTTATATCGTACTTATCGCTGAAAAAGGGGCGCACGCCGCGCAACTGCAAAATACATTTTCCTCCGTCCATAACTGCGATTTCGTCCTGTGTCATCAACTCCTTTCCCAATTTCTGATAATTGAGGCCATGAGAAACCTGCGTGCCGCGATTTTCGGAAGTGTTGAAACTGTCGATTGTTTCACGTCCCAAGTTCTCCGAAATATCCTTTGCATTTTTCCCGCGCCCTCCCAAAAACAAGGTGCTGTCGGCATTGTCAAGTATGATTTCTGCCGCGTCCTTGTAAATGGCTTTTAGCTGGCTCTGCGATTGCAGAATGATAGAAGCCGAGATTTCCCGGCTGCGGATTGTGGCAATCAATTTTTCAAACTGCGGGATTTGTCCAATGTTTGCAAACTCGTCTAACAGGCAGCGAACATGAACCGGCAGCTTGCCGCCGTATTCGTCGTCGGCCTTGTCGCACAAGAGATTAAATAACTGCGATTGCAGCATAGCGATAACAAAATTAAACGTGCTGTCCGTATCGCTCATAATCAAAAACAAAGCTGTTTTTCTGTCGCCTAACGTGTCAAGTTCTAATTCGTCGTAGGACATAAGATCGCGCAATTCCTTTATATCAAAAGGAGCGAGCCTCGCACCGCAAGAAATGAGGATTGATTTTGCGGTTTTGCCCGAAACGAGTTGTCAAGGACTTTTTATCAAAAAAATAAGCAACAGTATTATCTGTTGCACTATGCTTGTTGTGTATGTCATTTGGCTGTATAATTAATAATATAAATTTTACTGACGAGATCGGAGGTCATTGCAAGTGGATGATACTGTTTTATTTTTAAGCGCATATAATTCGACACAGTATAAAGCGACAAACTGGTTTTTACGAAAACTTCGTAATGTTATCCCGCACAAAAAGAAGCAGATGCAATCCTTACTGGAAAAGCATCATCTTTCTTTCGTGGCAACAGACGAGACTATTACTTCTGTTGATGGGAAAATGGAGGTAACGGCCCAATATGATTATGTACATCAAGCGACTACATTTTCCTTCAAATCAAAAGATTCAGCTGAAAAAGAAAACGATGCAAGTGACTCTTTGAAAGATTCCGGTTTCTATATCAATCTTAGGCACGCACAATCTATCTTAGTTGATGAACGATATTTCAAAATCGAATTTACTTTCTGGCTAGAGCCATTTTTAGTTTGGATAAATGGTCAGATGTATCAAATTGATGCCGGTGCCTTTATGATGAACAGTGTTTTGTTCATTGTTTTTGAAGTCATAAACTACAAAACAGGAAAACCACTTGCCAAAGATGATGTCGGGGCAAAAGCAGAAAACTACAACCTACTGTCTGTGGAGAAATATCAATTCTTTGATGAAGAGAAACCTGTCGAGGCAGGAATGAAAATTTCTGAAATAATATATGAAAATATTTCTGAGTTTATCTGGGAATTGACAAATAAGTGTTATCGTTCCCAAGAATATTTCTTTGTGCATGACACATTGGTCTTTTCGAATAATATTGAAAATATTTCAGATTACTTTTGCAAACTCATTGATACGAAAGCGCCTGCTGAACCAATTAAGGACATTAGTACAGTGGAAATATACCAATATTATCCACAAGCTGGTTGTAGTGTAGTTTCTGACTTTGATTGTGATAACTTTCAACCAATTTTATATTCGGCCATTATATTGGAATCGCTAAAACTCTATATTCATATTTTTCAAAACTCTAACCTTGAAAATGAAACAGATCTTCGGCGGTCGGTACGAAATGATATTTACTTGCAGAATCTTTTTTGCTCTCCTAATCTTCCAATTGAAACTCATAATTTATTGAACTACATTAAGGAAAGCGAGCCTTACAAAAAACACGCAGAAGCTCTTCACCTAAAAATATCCTATTTGACTGCACAAAATGAACTAAAGAAAAGCAGAAACTCTGCGATTTTGAATGTTCTGCTATACATTATTTCTTTACTCAGTGCTATCGGAACTCTTGATGTCATAGAAGCACATTTTGGTGTACCATTCAAATACAGCTTTATTATTGTGGTCACGCTGTTTATTCTCGGACTGTTTTGGGGAATAATAGAGTATCGAAACCATAGAAAGCTCTAAAATTCGTAACAACGTGCCAGAAGCATTTTATTGCTTCTGG
>ENA-OPAR01000452-OPAR01000452.1-human-gut-metagenome-genome-assembly--contig:-NODE-452-length-19588-cov-9.878206_pt1 | contig 19588 bp, 20 predicted proteins | sample MGYA00241061_ERZ501438 | MGnify/ENA primary metagenome ERZ501438 (study PRJEB25962, sample SAMEA2042580) | human gut metagenome | biome: human gut; feature: human-associated habitat; material: faeces...
TGCCGCCGGGACGACGGCCATTGCCGCGTCCGCCACGGGGACGGCGCTCGCCATAGGTGTTCTCGGTCTGTGCATCGGGTGCGGTGGAGTAGATGACCACACGGCGGTCACGGCCTTCGCCCTTGCTCTCGCTGCGCACGCCCTCCATCTTGCTGATGGCAGAGTGGATGATACGGCGCTCGTAGGGGTTCATGGGTTCCATGGCAAAGCTGCGGCCGGTCTTGCGCACCTTGGCACCAATGCGCTGTGCCAGTGCGGTCAGGTCGCTCTCGCGCTTATCGCGGTAGCCGGCCACATCCAGACCCAGCTTGATGTAATCGCCCTCCAGACGGTTTGCCACAAGGCTTGCCAGATAGGAAAGGCTCTCCATGGTCTCGCCGCGGCGGCCGATGAGGGCACCCAGCTTTTCACCGTCCAGACGGATGATGGTAGCTTCGCCCTTCTGCACAGCGCTGAAGGTGACATTCTCCACGCCCATCAGGGCAATGACCTCACGCAGGTAGTCCACAGCAGCCTTGATCTTAGCGTTCTCTTCGATCACGATGGGGACTTCCGGCTCCTCTTCCTCGGCAGCGGGCTGCTCTGCAGCAGCTTCTGCAGCGGGGGCAGCAGGCTCTTCGGCCTTTGCTTCCGGCTGTGCTGCCGCAGCAGCAGGCTCCTCTGCCACGGGAGCGGCCTTGACAGCCTCCTGCACGGGAGTCTTTTTCTCAACAACAGGCTCAGCGGGTGCTGCAGCCGGAGCATCCGGCTCCTCCACGCTCACGCACACCTTAGCGGGGGTGAGCTTCAGGCCCAGAAAACCAGTCTTCTGGGGCATTTCCAGCACTTCGCAGCTGACATTCAGATCATCGGCCTGCACGCCCAGCAGAGCGCAGGCTTTTGCGCGGGCTTCATCGACCGTTTTGCCGGTCGCTTCCTGCTTACGGATCATAACCGTTCATCCTCCTCTTATTCTTTATCCTGCTTGTTCAGCTCGCTCAGCGGCACGGTACGCTCGTCCTTGTAGCGCTCCTCGTCCAGCTGGCGGGCATACTCCAGACGGCGCTTGTTCATCTCGCTGGCAGAAATGTTCTTTTCCGTGGTCTTGCCGGTCTTGGGATCGGTGACCTTGACGGTAGTGTTCTTCACACCGCGTTTTTCCTGCTTTTTCTTTTCTGCGATCTGCGCTTCGATCTCCTTGCGCATCTTATCGGGGTCGTACACCTTGCGCATGACCTGAGTCTGCACGGTCATCACGATGTTGGAAATGACGTAGTACAGAGAGAATGCCAGAGGATAGGTGAAGCAGAAGAACAGGTACATCAGCGGCATCATATACATGGTCAGCTTCATGCTGCCCTGCATCTGCTGGCCGCTGGCCTTCATGCTGATATGGGTGGACAGGAGCATGGTGATGACCGACAGCAGCGGCAGCACGATGTCCAGAGAAAGGCCCAGCTTGGGGATGCGGGTCAGGTCGATGCCGAGGAAGTTCATGTGCTGGCTGAACTCGGTAATGGTAGCGATCTGCTCGGCGCTGAAGCAGCCCAGCACACCGCCGTTGCCAGCAACCACCTGTGCGATGATGTTGGTATCGCGGGTGATGGCGGTAAAGGCGACGCCGGAGGCGGTCAGGGCCTCACCGGCGGCGGTCAGAGCCGCAGCACTGATGTGGAAGATGCGCTCCAGCGGATTGTACACGACACCGATAACGCCGAACATGACAAGGAAGTTCAACAGCATGGGCACGCAGCCTGCGGTGGGGTTATAGCCGTAGTCCTGCTGCAGCTTGAGCATTTCTTCCTGCTGCTTTTCGGGCTTGTCCTTGTACTTGGTCTGGATCTCCATCATCATGGGCTGGAAGGCCGACATTTTAGCCATGCTCTTCTGCTGGCTCAGCTGCAGAGGGATCTTGACGATGTTGATGAGCAGCGTGAAGATGATGATGTCCCAGCCGTAGCTCGGGAGCAGCTTGTAGATCCACTCCATGACATAGCCGAGAGGACCGCTCAGGATGTAAAAGAAGTTCATACCTTTGTCCATTCTGCCCCGTCTGTGGCACGGGACTTGTTATTTTTATCGTAGGACACGCTGCCCACAGTGCACCGCGTCACAAGAAGCATATTTACTTTTCCACCTTTTGCTTGTGCCGTGTGGAAAACAGCTTTGCGGGCTGCAGCCGGCGGGCAGGGTTCTGCCAGCGGCCCGGCTCCGGCACCGGGTCAAAGCCCCATTTGCCGAAGGGATTGCACCGGGCGATGCGCCATGCCCCCAGCAGGATGCCCTTTACGCACCCATGGGTCATGATGGCCTGCATGGTGTAGTTGCTGCAGCTGGGCGTAAAACGGCAGCTGCGGCCGATCCATGGGCTGAGAGTGTACTGGTAGGCCCGGATGGGCACGCACAGCGCGCGGCGGCAGATGTACTGCAGGCGGTTCATGCGTCCGGCTTTTCCGCCTGTGCCCTGCGTGCCGGGGGCACGGTGGCAGGGGGCGGCGCATCCGGCCGTTTGGCCTTATCCGGCAGACCGGCCTGTGCAAACAGCTTTGCCACAACGCTGCTCAGCTGCCAGCTCTTCAGCCGCGGGGTCATACCGCGGGCTACAAAGATCAGATCATAGCCGCCGATGTTGTAGTCCAGATGCTCGTCGATGGCCGCCTTCATCACGCGGCGGGCGCGGTTGCGCTGCACGGCGTGGCCGATCTTTTTGGTGGCGGTCAGACCCACGCGGGTCTTTTTGCTGCGGGTCTTGAGTACATACATCACAAGACCGGGGTTCACATAGGATTTGCCGCGGGCATACACTCTGCCAAACTCGCTGTTGCGGCGGATGGGACGATAGCGCATGATTCCGCGCCTCCTTTCTGTGGCTGAGAACACGCCCCGAAGGGTGCATTCTTCAGCCAGTATATCAAAAATTTTTCGACTTTGAAAGCCCATGCGGGCATTTTTACGAAAATTCTTTCAATTTTCAAAAAAAAAAAAATAAGACCGCTAATCCAATATCAGCGGTCTTTTGTGCGCATATTCATTTCTGCGCCGGATCCCGTCATAAAAGGCCGGATCAGACAGTCAGGCTCTTGCGGCCCTTTGCACGGCGAGCATTGATGACCTTACGGCCGTTCTTGGTGCTCATGCGGGTCAGAAAGCCATGAACTTCCTTGCGCTGACGCTTCTTGGGCTGAAAAGTTCTCTTCATGGTTGTATCCTCCGTAAAAACTTATCCCCGGTATGGGGTCTGATGTGGTCCCAGATTGGGGACAGGCTTGCAATTCAACAGTATATCGCATAGTATGGCGTTCTGTCAAGCATTTTTTTCGCTTTCCTTCAAACTTTTTTGTGAAAAGATTTTCAACTTTTTCACCATTCTGCCGTGGAAAACTCTTTTGCCACAAGATATTGTGGCCCTGTTTTGCCCATGCCACAACGGCCGTGCAGGGGCTTTTCTTATGTATTATAAATTACATTATAGAAATATGGACGCACAGCGTTTTTTGTGGTATACTAACCTAGTATCAGCAGCATTGTTGAAAACTTTAACGGAGTGGATGTTTTATGGATTCTTTTAAGGACGTTTTAGAGGCCGCCCAGGCGTACTGCAAAACGCAGATGGCCGAGCCGACCTATAATCTCTATATCGACGGACTGGAGCCGATCAGCTTTGAGGATTCCAGCCACATCACCCTTTCGGTGCGCAACGACTTCATCTGCAAGATCGTGACGGACCGCTACCTTGGCCTGCTCAAGGAAGCCTTCAAGACCGTGCTGGGCTTCGACGTGGACATCACGCTGGTGGTGCCCAGCACGCCGCCGCACGAGGTGGTGCTGGCCCAGCAGTACGAGGCGAACCCCGCCTCCCCGCAGGGCAACTACGAGTTCACATTTGAAAACTTCATCAAAGGCCCTTCCAACCAGTTTGCGTTTGCTGCTGCACAGGCGGTTGCGGCCAATCCCTCCGGCGCATACAACCCGCTGTTCATCTACGGCGGCTCCGGCCTTGGCAAGACCCATCTGCTCACGGCCATCCAGACCGAGATCAAGCGCACCCACCCCGATTTCGTCATCATGTACGTTACCTGCGAGCAGTTCACCAATGAGCTGATCGCCGCCATCCGCGCCGGCAGCACCGAGGACTTCCGCATGAAGTACCGCGTGGCAGACCTGCTGCTGGTGGACGATATCCAGTTCATCGCCGGCAAGGAGTCCACGCAGGAGGAGTTCTTCCACACCTTCAACTCCCTGCACGATGCCCACAAGCAGATCGTCATTGCCTCCGACCGCCCGGCCAAGGAGATCAAAAGTCTGGAAGAGCGGCTGCGCACCCGCTTTGAGTGGGGCCTGACCGCCGATGTGCAGCCGCCGGATTTTGAGACCCGCGTGGCCATCGTCAAGCGCAAGGCAGAGCTTTTGCATCTGGACCTGCCCGAGGATGTGGCCGAGTTCATTGCCAACCACCTGAAGAACAACATCCGCCAGCTGGAAGGCGCTGTAAAAAAACTGAACGCCTACTACATGCTGGAGGGCATCCAGCCGGTCATCAGTGTGGCCCAGAATGCCATCAAGGACATCCTCAACGAGACCCAGCCGGTGCCCGTGACCATCGAGAAGATCATCGGCGAGGTGTCCCGCACCTTCAACGTCTCCCCTGCCGACATCCGCGGCACCAAGCGCAACGCCAACGTTGCCTCTGCCCGCCGCGTGGCCATCTACATCCTGCGCGAGGTCACCGGCATGAGCATGGAAGAGATCGGCCGTGAATTCTCCGGCCGTGACCACTCCACCATCGTCTACTCCCTCAAGACCATGGAACGTGACATGAAGAACGACCAGCACCTGCGCGAGACCGTGAGCGACATCATCAAGAACGTGAAGGCCTGACCGCAGAAATCGTGCAAAAGTCGTACTCATTTATGGGTAAAACCCCAAAATATGGGGAGAAAACGGAACAAAACGGGGAAAAAGAACCTATATCTTGTGGTAAAAACGCAAACCTTTCCACACTTTCCACAGAGTTTTCAACATTCAACCTTTGTTCTCCACATGGTCTGTGGAAAGAAAGACCTATCCCAACCTTTCCACGATCCATTCACAACACATTCACAACCCCGTGGAAACCAAAACCCCCGCATTCCGACAAGGCTTTTCGAGGTTTTCCACAAGTTCCCCACCCCCTACTACGGTTACTACAACAAGTTCAATAAGATAGACCGGTTCTGAAACTGTTTTCAAACACAAAACAACATCAGAAACGAAAAACAAAGGAGAGAATTCAGTTTGAACATCGTATGTGATAAAGTTCTGCTGAGCGCAGCCATCGATGGTGTGTCCAAAGCCGTCACCATGCGTTCTGCCATCCCTGTGCTGGAAGGCATCCTGCTGAAAGCCGAAGGCTTCCAGCTCAACCTCACCGGCTACGATCTGGAAATGGGCATCGTGACCACCATCGAAGCCAATGTCAAGGAAGCCGGCGAGGTGGTGCTGAATGCAAAGCTGCTCAGCAGCATGATCAGCCGGATGCCCGCCGGTCAGGTCAGCATCCTCTCTGCCGAGAACGGCAAGACCACCATCCAGAGCGGCGTAGTCCAGTTCGAGATCCAGTCCATGCCGGCCAACGATTTCCCGGAGCTGCCCAATACCGGAGCGGAAGAGACCCTGACCATCAAGACCGGCGTGCTGAAAGATATGATCGATCGTACGTTATATGCTGTCAGTCAGGATGAGAAAAAGCCCGCCCACACCGGTGAGCTGTTCGAGATCCTGCCCGACAAGCTGACTGTAGTGGCACTGGACGGCTATCGTCTGGCCATCGTGGAACGCCCGGTGACGGCGGTAAAGGATATCCGCATCATCGTGCCCAGCAAGACCATGACCGAGGTCGCCCACCTGCTGCCCAACGACGACGAAGAGCCGGTGCACATCAGCGCCAACCGCCGCTATGTGGTCTTTATGGCCGGCGGCTACACCATCATGAGCCGTCTGATCGAGGGCGAATTCCTCAACTACCGCAACGTGATCCCCGCCGACAGCCGCACCCGCGTGACCATCGACACCAAGGAATTCATCGAGACCATCGAGCGTGCTTCGCTGATTATTACAGAGCGTTTAAAAAATCCTCTCCGCATCTCCTTTACAGAGGGTAGAGTCGTGGTGCGCTGCCAGACCAACCTTGGCCGCGTGGTGGACGAGTTCAACGCCGACTGCGAGGGCGACGAAGTGGAGATCGGCTTCAACAACCGCTATCTGCTGGATGCGCTGCGCAACGCCCGCACCGAGAAGGTCCGCATGGAGATCAGCGGCCCTCTGAGCCCGGTCAAGGTGCTGCCTGCCGAGGGCAACGACTTTTTGTATCTGGTGCTGCCGGTGCGCTTCAAGAACGATTAAGAGGGCGAAATTATGCAGAAAATTCTCATCCATACGGAATTTATCAAGCTGGATGCCCTGCTGAAATATGCAGGCCTGTGCGAGACCGGCGGCGAAGCCAAAGAGCTGGTGCAGGGCGGTGCCGTGAAGGTGAACGGCGAGGTGTGCACCATGCGCGGCAAGAAGTGCCGTGCCGGTGATGTGATCGAGCTGGACGGCCAGACCGTGGAAGTGGGTCAGGGCCAGTAATGCGTCTGCTTTCACTGGAAGTTGCGAATTACCGCAATATTGCGGCAGCGCAGCTGGAACCTGGCCGGGAGCTGACCGTGATCTGCGGCAACAACGGTCAGGGCAAAACGAACCTGCTGGAGGCCATCTGGCTTCTGACCGGCGGCAAAAGCTTCCGGGGCGGCAAGGATGCCGAGCTTGTGCGCCGCGGAGAAACATTCGCGGTACTGGAGGCCGTCACCCAGCGCACCCAGCAGGAGGATCAGGAACCGGACGAACCGGCAAATGTGCGCATTACGGTGGGCACGCCGGATGCACAGCGCCCCGGCCGGTATGCATCGGTCAACGGCTCTCCGCCCAAGCGGGCGGCGGGCCTTGCGGGCAGCTTTCCGGCTGTGGTGTTCGACCCCGGGCACCTGAGCCTTGTAAAAGGTGCACCGGAAGGACGGCGGCGGTTTCTGGACGCGGCGCTGTGCCAGCTGTACCCCGGCTACCTTGCCACCTACCGTCGCTATGTGCGGGCATTGCAGCAGAAAAACGCGCTTTTGCGTCATTCCGCAGGCGGCACGGAGCGCCCGTGGGCAGAAAAATGCGCCCTGCTGGAAGTGCTGAACGTGGAGCTTGCAGCGCAGGGCGAGGCCATCCAGAAGCGGCGGCGGGAGTATCTGGCCCTGCTCACACCGCTGGCCTGCGCCAACTATGCCGAGCTTTCCCACGGGGCAGAGCGCATGGCGGTGCGGTATGCCGCCCAGTTTGAGCCGGGCGGGCTTTCCGCACTTTTGAAGCAGCGCCAGAACGAAGAGCTGCGCGCCGGGCAGAGCCTGTGCGGCATCCACCGCGAGGACGTTGAGCTGCTGCTGGACGACCAGCCCGCAAAGGTGTTTGCGAGTCAGGGACAGCAGCGCAGCGTGGTGCTGAGTCTGAAAATGGCCGAAGCGGCTGCCGCTGCCCGGATCACCGGAGAGCACCCGGTGCTCCTGCTGGACGATGTGCTCAGCGAGCTGGACGAGGGCCGCAAGCAGTATCTGCTCACCCGCATGAAGGAAAAGCAGACATTCGTGACCAGCTGCGATGATACCGCGTTCCTGAAAACGGACGGCGAGGTATACCGCATGAACGGCGGTGTGCTGAGCAAAGCATGAAGAAATGATGCAAAAGTACATGCAGCTGCCTGTGAATAAATGGCGTTTTATGCATGAACTGCCAGAATGAGGAAAATACTGTATGTATATTCATCTGGGCCGTGACTACGTGCTGAATGACCGGGACATTATCGGCATCTTCAATCTGGAAACCACCACCATCACCCCCCGGGGCCGGGAGTTTCTGAACTACGCCCAGAAGAACGGCGCGGTGGTGAGCCTTTCGGACGAGCTGCCCCAGAGCTATGTTCTGGCAGACGGGGCCGTGGTGGACACGGTGTATCTTTCGGAACTGTCGCCTGCTGCCATGCGGCGCAGAGCCGAAAAAATGATCGAGTAAACCAGCCAACAGGCGGAGAATATGCTCTGCTTTTACGATAGATCGAACAAAAATGCAAACATTGAACAAAAGGGAGAAAGGAAATGGCAGAAGAAATCATTACCAGCACAAATGCCGAAACCGCTACCGACCATGAGTATAATGCCAGCGAGATCCAGGTCCTGAAGGGTCTGGAGGCGGTGCGCAAGCGCCCGGGCATGTATATCGGTTCCACCGGCGAGCGCGGCCTGCATCATCTGGTCTACGAGATCGTGGACAACGCCATCGATGAAGCACTGGCCGGCTACTGCGACCACATCGAGGTCAAGATCCTGAAAGACAACATCATTCAGGTCACGGATAACGGCCGCGGCATCCCTGTGGACATTCAGGCCGACACCGGCCTGCCCGCCGTCACCGTCGTTTACACCATCCTGCACGCCGGCGGCAAGTTCGGCGGCGAGAACTCCGGCTACAAGGTGGCCGGCGGCCTGCACGGCGTGGGCGCTTCGGTGGTCAACGCCTGCTCCGAGTGGCTCACCGTCAACGTGCGCCGCGACGGCCACGAGTACGAGCAGACCTTCCGCCGCGGCGACCCGGACGGCCCGCTCAAGTGCATCGGCACCGTAGCCGACGGCGTTACCGGCACCCGGGTCACCTTCAAGCCGGACCCGGAGATGTTCCGGGATACCACCGTGTACGACTTCGACACGCTGGAAAAGCGCCTGCGGGAAGAAAGCTTCCTGAACGCCGGTGTCAAGATCACTCTGACCGACGAGCGTGAGATGTACACTCCCGTACTGGAGGACGGCAAGGAGGGGGAACCCTGCTACCGCACCGAGGTCATGTGCTACGAGGGCGGCATCAAGAGCTTCGTCACCTATCTGGGCGAGAAGCGCAAGCTGGACGTGCTGCACCCCAATGTGATCTACCTCAAGGGCCAGACCGACCGCGGCATGGCAGAGATCGCACTGCAGTACAATTCCAGCTACAACGAGCTGCTGCTGAGCTTTGCCAACAACGTCAACACCCCGGACGGCGGCACCCACGAGGAGGGCTTCAAGAACAGCCTGACCCGTGTGTTCAACGATTACGGCCGCAGCCACGGCCTACTGAAGGATAAGGACGAGAACCTGTCCGGTGCGGACGTGCGCGAGGGCCTGATCTGCGTGATCTCGGTCAAGCTGCAGGAGGCGGAGTTTGAGGGCCAGACCAAGGCAAAGCTGGGCAACACGGAGATCCGCACCCTTGTTTCCAACATGGTCTACTCCAAGCTGATGGAATTCTTTGAGGAAAACCCCGGCGTGGCAAAGGCCATCTTTGAAAAGGCCACCCAGGCCGCCCGCGCCCGCGCCGCTGCCAAAAAGGCCCGCGAACTGGTACGCCGCAAGAGCGCATTGGAGACCAGCCGGATGCCCGGCAAGCTGGCAGACTGCCGCGAAAAAGACCCCAGCCGCACCGAAATCTTCATCGTCGAGGGCGATTCTGCAGGCGGTTCCGCCAAGATGGGCCGTGATTCTGCCATTCAGGCCATCCTGCCGCTGTGGGGCAAGATGCTGAACGTGGAAAAGGCCCGCGCCGATAAAATTTACGGCAACGACAAGCTGATGCCCGTTGTGCTGGCACTGGGCTGCGGCATTGGTGACGAGTTCGATATCTCCAAGCTGCGCTACGATAAAGTGTTCATCATGGCCGATGCCGATGTGGATGGTTCCCATATCTGCACCCTGATGCTCACCTTCTTCTTCCGCTATATGCGCCCGCTCATTGAGCAGGGCCATGTGTATGTGGCCCAGCCGCCTCTGTTCAAGGTGCAGAAGGGCAACACCATCAAGTACGCCTACAACGATGCCGAAATGGCCGTGCTTTCGCAGGAAATGCCCGGCGCAAAGGTGAACCGCTATAAGGGCCTTGGTGAGATGAACCCCGAACAGCTGTGGGAGACCACTATGAACCCCGATAACCGCGTGATCGTACAGATCACCATTGACGATGCCGAGAAGGCCGATGAAGCCTTTACCATCCTGATGGGCGATCAGGTGGAGCCGCGCCGCCGCTTTATCGAGACCAACGCCCAGTACGCAAAGCTGGACGTGTAATTGGAGGAAACAATGGAAGAAGATTATGTGATGATACCGGGCAGCGGAACCAAAAAGATCATCCGCGATGTGAAAAAGGAGATCGAGACCGCATTCCTGGACTACTCCATGTCGGTCATCGTGTCCCGCGCCCTGCCCGATGTGCGCGACGGTTTGAAGCCTGTTCACCGCCGCATTCTGTACACCATGCACGAGCGCGGCAACGACCCCAGCCATCCCTACCGCAAATCCGCCGACACCGTTGGTGCGGTGCTGGGCTCCTACCATCCCCACGGCGACGCATCGGTCTACGATGCCATGGTCCGTCTGGCACAGGACTTCTCTCTGCGCTATCCGCTGGTGGATGGTCAGGGTAACTTTGGTTCTGTGGATGGCGACCCCCCGGCTGCCTACCGTTACACCGAGGCCCGCATGAGCCGCATGGCGGTGGAGATGCTGACCGATATCGAGAAGGACACCATCGACTGGGACCCCAACTTTGACGAGACCAAGAAGGAACCCAGCGTGCTGCCCTGCCGCTTCCCGAACCTTTTGGTCAACGGCAGTCAGGGCATTGCGGTCGGCATGGCCACCAACATCCCGCCCCACAACCTGAGCGAGGTCATTGACGGCTGCATCGCCTATATCGACAACCCGGACATCGACCTGCCCGGCCTGATGGAATACATCAAGGGCCCGGACTTCCCCACTGCCGGCATCATCATGGGCCGCAGCGGCATCCGCGCCGCCTACGCCACCGGCCGGGGCAAGATCACCCTGCGGGGCCGCGCCACCATCGAGGAAGCCAAGAACGGCCGCACCCAGATCATCATTACTGAGATCCCGTATATGGTCAACAAGGCCCGCCTCATCGAGAACATGGCCGACCTTGTCAAGGATAAGCGCATTGAGGGCATCACCGGCCTGAACGATGAGACCAACCGCAAGGGCATGCGCATCGTGGTGGACATCCGCAAGGATGCCAACGCACAGGTCATCCTGAACCAGCTGTACCAGTACACCCAGCTGCAGGATACCGTTGGCGTTATCATGCTGGCCATCGACCACAAGGTGCCCAAGGTGCTCACCCTGAAGCAGATGCTTCAGAAATACGTGGAATTTCAGGACGAGGTGGTGCGCCGCCGCACCCAGTACGACCTGAAAAAGGCCAAGGAGCGCGCCCACATTCTGGAAGGCCTGAAGAAGGCCACCGACATCGTGGACGAGCTGATCGCCACCATCCGCGCCTGCAAGGGCGGCATGGCAGAGGCCAAGGCTGCCATCATGGAGCAGTTCGGCTTTGACGACCCGCAGGCAGATGCCATCGTCAAGCTGCAGCTGGGCCGTCTGGCAGGCCTTGAGATCCTGAAGATCGAGGAAGAGCTTGCCAGCCTGCAGGCCAAGATCGAGAACTGGGAGGCCATTCTGGCCGACGATGCCCGTGTGCTTGCCATCGTCAAGGACGAGCTGCTGGAAATGAAGAAGCGCTTCGGCGACGAGCGCCGCACCGAGATCCAGTCCGTGACCGGTGAGGTGGATATCGAGGATCTGATCGCCGAGGAGCAGTGCGTCTACACCCTGACCGAGGCCGGCTATATCAAGCGCCAGCTCAAGGCCACCTATCAGGCACAGCGCCGCGGCGGACGCGGCATCTCCGGCATGACCCGCAAGGAAGAGGACATCGTGCAGGAGATGTTCGTAGGCTCCACCCACGACTATGTGCTCTTTGTCACCGACCGGGGCCGTCTGTTCCGCATCAAGGGCTACACCATTGCCGAGGGCAGCCGCACCAGCAAGGGCAGCAACATCGTCAACCTGCTGCAGCTGGCCGAGGGCGAAAAGGTCACCAACATGATCTGCCAGTCGAAGGAAGCCGACACCGAGGGCGGCTTTGTGACCATGGTCACGAAGCAGGGCCTCATCAAGCGCACCCCGCTGGAGCAGTATGCCAACATCCGTAAGTCCGGCCTGATCGGCATTGCCCTGAACGAGGGCGACGCTCTGGCATGGACCCGCCTGACCTCCGGCCACGATATGCTCATCGTTGCCACCCGCAACGGTCAGGCCATCCGCTTCAACGAAGCCGATGCACGTCCCATGGGCCGCAGCGGCCACGGCGTGCGCGCCATCCGTCTGGCCGAGGGCGATGAAGTTGTGGGCGTGTGCATCTGCCGCGAGGGCGGCACGGTGCTCACCGTCACCGAGAACGGCAAGGGCCGCCGGTCGGACATCGATACCTACCGCATCACCGCCCGCGGCGGCAAGGGCATCCGCAACTACGATGCCGCCAAGGATAAGGTGGCTGCGGTCAAGATCGTGGACGATGTGGACGATGTGCTGCTGAGCAGTCAGGAGGGCATCATCATCCGCCTGCACGCCAACGAGATCCCGCTGCAGAGCCGCTACGGTTCCGGCGTGCGGGTGATGCGCTTGGGTGAGAACGACAAGGTGATGGTACTTGCCCGCACCGACCACGACGACGAGGCCCAGACCGAGCAGATCGACACCTCCGATGCCGATGCCGAACCCACCGCAGAGCAGCTTGCCGCCATGGAAGCTGCAGATGCTGCCGCCGCTGCAGAAGCCCCGGAAGCCGACGATAAGGGCGAAGAGTAAACCTTGAAAACACAATAAGATTTGAAAGAAGCCGCCGCGCAGGGATTTCTGCACGGCGGCTTCTTTTCAAATCCATCCAAACCATGTATAATAGAAATAGCGTGTGAGGAATAAAAATAAACACAGAAAGTGGTTTAAGGAACATGACAGAGCAAAAAAAATCCCCGGAGATCAGCATCATCGTGCCGGTGTATAAGGTGGAAAAATACCTGAACGAATGCATTGATTCCATTCTGGCACAGACCTTTACGGATTTTGAGCTGATCCTGGTGGACGATGGCTCCCCGGACAACTGCCCTGCCCTGTGTGATGCTGCGGCAGAAAAAGACAGCCGCGTGCGGGTGATCCACCAGCAGAATAAGGGGCTGAGCGGGGCAAGAAATGCCGGAATCGATGTTGCACGGGGAAATTGGCTTGGCTTTGTGGATTCGGATGATATGATCGACCCTACCTTCTGTGAAAAAATGCTTCATGCTGCAGTGCAGGCTGGGGCGGAAATGGCTGTGTGCAATATTCTGCGCATGAAAGAAAATAAAGAACTGGACAGTTATCAGGAACATTGTTTAAAAGACGAAGTTCTCTCAAGAGAAGAAATCGTTCACCGTATCCAGCTGTCACCGTTCTATATGGTAATGACACGACTGTGCCGCCGCGAAGTATTTGAGAAAATTCGTTTTCCAGAAGGAAAAAATTATGAAGATGCATTCACTGCACCGGAAATTTTGGAACGGGTAAATAAAGCAGCTTGTGTGGCGGAGCCTCTTTATCAATATCGGCTGCGTTCGGGAAGCATTATGCACGCGGCTGTAACCCTGAAAAATCTGGAAGAAGTCCATGCAAACTATGCGCTGTTTCAGTATACAATGAAATACCGAAAATATGATGAAGCCTGCCTGCAGTATACAGTTACAAAGCGCATCTTCCGTAAACTCAAGAGAAAACTGTCACAGGAAGAACGCAAAAGCGAACAGGTGCAGCAGGCTGCCGCCTGTGTGGCAAAAGCAAAGGACGAGTTGAGCCGCGCAGGCGGTTTCACGCTGCGTAATCAACTGGAAACTGCTTTGTGCATCCTGAATCCAAAATGGTTCTTTGCGTATAAATATGGGGCATGACAGCGGAAGGAAAATACTGTGAGTGAAAGAACAGAAAGTGGAAGACCGGAAATCAGCATCATCGTGCCAGTGTATCAGGTGGAAAAATATCTGAATGAGTGTATTGATTCCATCCTCGCTCAGACCTTTACAGATTTTGAACTGATCCTTGTGGATGATGGCTCACCGGACAACTGTCCTGCCCTGTGTGATGCAGCAGCGGAAAAAGACAGCCGCGTGCGGGTGATCCATAAGCAAAACGGCGGTGTAAGCACAGCCCGCAATGCGGGTCTGGATGCAGCACAGGGAAATTGGATCGCATTTGTGGATTCGGATGATACAGCAGCACCAGAATATCTGGAAAAAATGCATAAGGCAGTGCTGGAAACGGGTGCAGATTTTGCAATCTGCAGCAGTCAGTGCATTGATGAAACGGGCAAAACGCTTGCAGGCGGAGAACATCGCCTTTTGAACGAGTTTTTGCCGCAGGAGGAAGTTCTGCGCCGGATGGTGGTGTCGGATTTTCAGGTTCCGTGGAATAAGCTTTATCGCCGAAAACTGCTGGAAAATCTGCGCTATCCAGAAAACAAGGCGTTTGAAGATACCTGTCTCATGCCGGTCATTTACGCAAGAGCGGCTTCTGCCTGCGGTGTATGGGATTTTTTATACAATTACCGCATCGTTACCGGCAGTGCCATGCACCGCAAGACTACCTTGAAAACACTGGACTGGGTGGAAGCATGGTACCGCCTGTTTGATGTGCTGTACCAAAACGGCATCCGGGATGCTTTGTGTGCAGCCTATCGCCCGATTTTGACTGCCGTGTGGGACATCTGGCTGCACCTGACACCGGAAGAGCGCAAAAGCCCCCGGATGAAGGAAGCCTTTGCGTATGAGCGTACAGCCCGCCATCGGCTGATGCAAGCCCGCGGCGTAACACTAAAAAATTTGTGGGCGGCAGTGGTCTGCGCTGCATCGGCCTGCAGTTATCTGGATCTATGCCGCAAAAGGGCGGAAAGACGGCAGAAAACGACCTGAAGCAATGAGGAGTTTATTGTGCAGGAACAACATAAAAAACAGCCGGAGATCAGCATCATCGTGCCGGTATATAAGACAGAGCGTTTTCTGAGCGCCTGCATCTCTTCCATCCTTGCCCAGACCTTCACGGATTTTGAGCTGATCCTGGTGGACGATGGCTCTCCGGACAGCTGCCCTGCTTTGTGCGATGCCGCAGCGGCAAAGGACAACCGCATCCGGGTCATCCACCAGAAGAATCGTGGCCTGAGCGGGGCACGCAATGCCGGGCTGGACGCGGCAGAGGGCGAATGGATCGCCTTTGTGGATTCAGACGATACCATCACGCCGGACTTCTGCGCAAAGCTTTACCATGCGGCGCAGGAGGCCGGTGCACAGATGGCCGTGTGCAATTACCGGCAGGTGGACGAAGCCCTGACCCCCATCCGGAAGCAGTATCTGCATGTGCGGCGGGAGGTGCTGACCCCGGAGCAGGCGTTGGAGCACAGCACCCTTCTGCCCTACATGGTGGTGTGGAACAAGCTGTACCACCGCAGCATTTTTGCGCAGCTGCGCTTTGCAGAGGGCAAGCTGAACGAGGACACCCTGCTGATCGCCTACGCCTACGAAAAAGCGGACAGAATCGCGAATATCCCGGATGCGCTGTACCTTTACCGCAAGGTGGCGGGCAGCATCGTCAACAGCAAAGTCACCCTGCGCAATCTCGACCGTGTGGAAGCAAACTATACCGTGTTTGAGTGCGTACGCCGCCATGGCATCACGGGTTCGCTGTGTGAGCTGTACTGGGCACTGCTGCACTCCCTGATCGATGTGGGAATGCACCTGACCGCCGAAGAGCGCCGGAGTGCCCGGATGCGGCAGGCGCGGGAGTACGAGCGCTGCGCCCGCCGGGCCTTGCGTCAGGAACATGCTGTTACCCTGAGGGCACTGGGCAACACCCTGTGTTTTATTATTTCACAGGACTGGTATTTTGCCCGCCGATGGAAAAATACCGTGTAACCGCGCAGGTTTGTCTGGACTTCCCTGCAAAGATATGCTACAATGGCAAAACAATCACAAATACCCGTGGGGGAGTAGCAGGCGCTTTTGCAGAGCGCAGCAAGTCAACATGATGACCGTTGGTTCCGGTCTGGCTTGCTTTCATTTGCGAGACTCATGTGTTTTTGGCGCATAGAACAGCGCCCGTGCACATGGAGTTGGTTTCAAAAAATCACCCGGTCCCGGACGTACATGTGCGCCCGGGACCGGGTTTTGTATTGCCCGATATTCTGGTCAGATTCAGGAGGCAGACAATATGGAATGGAGCTTTGTATTTTTCCTCAACAGTGCCCTGCTGGGCGTGGGCCTTGCAATGGATGCGTTCTCGGTGTCCATGGCAAACGGCCTGCACGACCCCCGCATGAGCAGGGGAACCATGTGCAGGATCGCGGGCACCTTTGCCCTTTTTCAGGCCGTGATGCCCATGACGGGCTGGGTGTGCGTGCACACCATTGTGGAGCTGTTCTCTTCGTTTGAAAAATTCATCCCGTGGATCGCACTGGCACTGCTGGGCTACATCGGCGGCAAGATGCTGGTGGATGGCATCAAGGGCGAAGAGGCCGAAGAAGCAGCAGAGCTGAGTGCGGGTGCACTGCTCATGCAGGGCATCGCCACCAGCATTGATGCGCTTTCGGTGGGCTTCACCATTTCGGAATACGGCTGGCTGATGGCAATTGCGGCATCGCTCATCATTGCGGTGGTCACCTTCTTTATCTGCATGGCGGGCCTGCGCATCGGCAAAAAGTTTGGCACCAAGCTCTCCGGCAAGGCATCCATTCTGGGCGGCATCATCCTCATTGGCATTGGTCTGGAAATTTTTATTTCCGGGGTGTTCTGAAATTCAGACAGCATAAAACAAAAGGGCACGGCGCTGCAATGCGCTGTGCCCTTTCGTTTTATAAAATGTTCCACATAGAACAATTACTTTTCCGGCTCAAAATAATCGGCATATTCCTCGGTCAGCTTGGAGCCAAGCCGCCGGATGCCGCCGTACAGGTGCCGTTCCACCAACGGCTCAAAGGCAGCAAGGTCGCACCGCTCGATGGCGTTCATCAGGTTGCGGTGGTCTGCGATCACCTCGGCAAGGCCGCCGGTGGTCATGGTGTCCAGCATCCGGAAGCGGCTGTAGTCGGCGTGGGCGTTCTGCAGGGTGCTCCACAGGTACATTTTATCCATGGCCGCAAACCATGTCCCGTGCAGGGCACGGTCGGCCTCGTACAGCTTGTTGTAATCCGGGCTCTCCATGGCCGCAAGGGCTTCGTAGGCTTCCACCCGTCTGCGGATCAACGCCCGCTGCTCCGGGGTGCACCGGGGCGAAAAATCCCGCAATACGCGGGCTTCCACGGCGGTGCGCTCGTAGATCAGTTCGTCCACGATGCGGCGGTTCAGCCGGGTAACGGTGGTGCCCTTGTAAGGCACGATCTTTACCAGCCCGTTTTCCTGCAGCTTCTGCAGCACCACCCGGATCAGGGTGCGCGGTGCGCCAAAGCGGGCACAGAGCGGATTTTCGCTCAGCGAAGAGCCGGGGCGGATGGTCAGGTCAATGATCTCCCGCTCCAGCACAGCATAGATCTCAGCATCAGTTTTGTATTGTTCCATACCTCTCACCTAATGGAAATGTATTATTCTTCAAACGGTTTCCAGAACGCACCCTCCGGGAGCGGCAGCGTAAATGCCATGGGCTTTCCGGTCTCCGGGTGCAAAAACTGCAGGCCGCAGCTCTGCAGGGCAATGCTGCCTTTTACGCGGCTTCCGTATTTGCCATCTCCGGTCAGCGGATGCTTCCGGGATGCAAACTGCACCCGGATCTGATGGGTGCGGCCGGTGTGCAGCGTGATCTCAGCAAGGCTCATCTCTCCTGCCGTTTTCACGATGCGGTATTCCAGCACGGCTTCCCGCACGCCCTTGCGGGGGCGGCTGACCGGGAACACCCGGCCCCGGCGGCTGTCCTTGAACAGCCAGTCCCGCAGGGTGCCTTCGGCGGGCAGTGCTTCGTCCGGCCCGCCTGCAATGACGGCACGGTACCGCTTGATGAACTGCGGCACTTCCGGCTCCCCTTCGGCCCTGCCATCCTGCACAGCGTAGGCGTTCTGGCTCTGGGTGATCTGACGGCTGAGTGCGGCCGCAGCCCCGGGCGTTCTGGCAAACACCATCAGGCCGGAAACGCCGGTGTCCAACCGGTGCACCACGCCTACAAAGGCATCCGGCTGGCCCCACAGCTGCCGCAGGGCTGCGGGCACGCCCTCTTCGCTGGAAAGTCCGGCGGGCTTGTCCAGCACCACAAGGGCGGCATCTTCGTACAGGATGTTCACAGCCTGCCCTCGGCGATCAGGGCCTTGAGCTTCAGGATACCGGCAATGGTCTTGCCGTCCCGGATCTCGCCGCTCATGACCATCTCATAAGCTTTATCCAGCGGCACACGGTCAGGGGTCAGGAATTCATCGGCATCCAAATGCATCTGGGTCTTGTGCAGGCCGGTGGCGACCCATGTATAGATCACTTCGGTGTCATAGCCCACGGTGGGGAAAAACTGGCCCAGAGAGATATAATTGTCCGCGGTCAGGCCGCACTCCTCGCCCAGCTCCCGCTTGGCGGCTTCAAAGGGGTCCTCACCCTTTTCCAGCTTGCCGGCAGGCAGCTCCCACAGCTCCTGCTGCATGGCGTAGCGGAACTGGCGCACCATGCAGATGGTGCCGTCCTCAAAATAGGGCAGGATGCACGCACCGCCGTGGTGATGCACCACTTCGCGTTCGGCGGTCTTGCCGTTTTCCAGCAGAGCAGTGTCTTTTGTCAGGGTGATCACCCGGCCCTCGAAGAGCACCTCACTGGTGAGTGTTTTTTCGTAATGCACGGTCTTCTCCATTTTATTACCCTCTTTGCCCGGCGCTGCGCCGGTTTTCTATGGCTTCAGTTTACGGCAAAATGAGGTTTGTTGTCAATAAAGAGATGATAAATATAAGAGGATGGGACGATTTGAAATGCGCGCCGCGTTTGCTTTGCGCATAATCAGCGGAAAGAATATTTATAATTTCGCAATTCTGGAAAATCTGCGGATTTTCCAGAATTGCCTTTTCACAGGAGGGGTCGTAACGGAAAGCAGCATTTGCAGCGCCGCTTTCTGAGAAAGCGCGGCGCTGCGCAAGCCGTGACTGAGAGGGTTCCCTCCCCTTTTTGCGAAAAAAATTACAGGATCTGGCAAAGCAGGCAGGCCAAAACCGGAAAATCCGCGCCATTGCTCACTTTAACGAACTAAAGACGTACAAAAGCGCTAAAAAAATTTCTTTATTTTTGGTGCGTTTGTTGAGCGGTTTGCGTTTACTTTATGGGCGGAATTTGCTATTATAGTATACAAGCAATAGTGCCTTTATGGGGTTCTCCGGTCCCATGTGGGGCATATTGCCCCGCGCAAAAGGTACCAAATTCTGAATAATGGAGGAAGAAAAATGCCTAGAGCAAAGCAAACTATGGATGGCAATACCGCTGCCGCCCATGTAGCGTATGCCTACACGGACGTGGCTGCCATCTACCCCATTACCCCGTCTTCTCCGATGGCTGACTCTGTGGACCAGTGGTCCGCAGCTGGCCAGAAGAACATCTTCGGCAATCAGGTCAAGGTCGTCGAGATGGAATCTGAGGCCGGCGCTGCTGGCGCTGTGCACGGCTCTCTGGGTGCAGGTGCTGTTACCACCACCTTCACCGCTT
>ENA-OPAR01000457-OPAR01000457.1-human-gut-metagenome-genome-assembly--contig:-NODE-457-length-19508-cov-7.128875_pt1 | contig 19508 bp, 15 predicted proteins | sample MGYA00241061_ERZ501438 | MGnify/ENA primary metagenome ERZ501438 (study PRJEB25962, sample SAMEA2042580) | human gut metagenome | biome: human gut; feature: human-associated habitat; material: faeces...
TTGTGAGTAGTCGGATACGCTGCTGGCCCAGAAGCAGAAGGAGCAGCAGGACGCCATCAACGCCGACCGCGCCGGTCAGGTGGGAACAGGGGACCGCAGCGAGAAGATACGCACCTATAACTTCCCGCAGGACCGCTGCACCGACCACCGGATCGGCCTGACGGTACACAATCTCGACAAGATCATGGACGGCAATCTGGACGACATCATCGACGCCCTCGCCACCCGTGAGCAGGCCGAGAAACTGCAAAAGCTAAACACATAAATATGCGTGAAATGCGCACGAAAAGCTGTAAAGAATAATTACTTTACAGAAGAAAAGAGCGATGATTCGTATGAGTATCAATACTGAAGTCCGCCCGGCTGACGCAGAGGGCATTGCCCGCGCAGCCGAGCTTCTGCGGCAGGGCGAGCTGGTAGCCCTGCCTACCGAGACAGTCTACGGCATCGCGGCCGATGCCCGCAACGGCGAGGCCGTGAGCAAGATTTTTGTGGCGAAAGGACGTCCGCAGGACAATCCCCTCATCGTCCACGTCACAGGCCCTGAGATGCTGCACGGCCTCGTCAGCGAAGTGCCGGAATGCGCCCAGCTGCTGATGGCGGCGTTCTGTCCCGGCCCGCTGACCATCATCATGCCCCGCGGCCCCGAGGTGGCAGCGGAGTGCTGTGCCGGTCTGGATACCGTGGGCATCCGGATGCCCAGCCACCCGGTGGCACGGGCCGTCATCAAAGCCAGCGGCTGCGCCTTTGCGGCCCCGTCGGCCAACCTCTCCGGCAAGCCCAGCCCCACCAACGCACAGGACGTCTTTACCGATATGAACGGCCGGCTGCCCCTCATTCTGGACGGCGGCGAGTGCGACTGGGGCGTGGAGTCTACGGTCGTGTCGGTGGTGGGCGAAAAGCCCACCCTGTTCCGCCCGGGCCACATCACGCTGGAAGACCTCGAACGTGCCCTCGGCGAAGAGGTGGAAGTGTCCAAAGCCATCCTCGAAAAGCTGCCGGAGGGTGCTGTGGTGCGCAGCCCCGGCATGAAGTACAAGCACTACGCACCCAAGGCGGATGTGACCTTGCTGGACGGCACCTTTGAGCAGTTCAAAGCCTATGTGGATGCCCACGCCGAGCAGAATCCCAGCTGCCTGTGCTTTACCGGCGAAGCGGAAAAGCTGGGTGTGCCCTGCGTGGAGTATGGACGCGAGGGCGACGGTGCCGATCAGGCAAAGCACATCTTCCGCTGCCTGCGCGCGCTGGATGAGCAGGGCGATGCCGTGGTCTACGCCCGCTGCCCGCAGAAGGACGGCCTTTCCATGGCGGTGTACAACCGCCTGATCCGTGCTGCGGCCTTCCGGGTGATCAAGCTATGATCGCGCTTGGCATCACGGGCCGCAGCGGCTGCGGCAAATCCACGGTCACGGCGGTGTTTTCGGCCCACGGTGTGCCGCTGGCCGATGCCGACCAGATCAGCCGCGAGATTTTACTGCCCGGCTCGCCGCTGCTGCCCCGGCTGGCTCAGCGGTTCGGCGCAGACATTTTAAAAGCAGACGGCACATTGGACCGCCGCCTGCTGGCTGACCGCGCCTTTGCCACCCCGGAAGGCAAGGCGGCGCTGGACAGCCTGACCCACCCGGAGATCGTGCGCCGCATCCGTGCGGCAAAGCAGGCAGCACAGGATGCCGGTGCACCGCTGTTCGTGCTGGATGGCGCGGTCATCGTGGGGACTGCGGCGCAGGCCGAGTGTGACCGCCTGTGCGTGGTCACGGCACCGTTTGAGACCAGTGTGGCCCGCATCGTGGCCCGGGACGGCATCTCGGCCGAGATGGCCGCCCGCCGCCTGAACGCCCAGACACCGGAAAGCACCCTCACCGCGCAGGCAGACTATGTGCTGCGCAACGATTCCAGCCTTGCACATCTGCAGGCTGCGGCAGAGCAGCTCTGCACAAAGCTTCTGGCAGAAGGAGGTGCGGGAAAAGAACTTTGAACAAACGATATAACGAACAAGATCCTGCACCGCAGTACGACCCGGAGACGGCCCGCATCCGCCGCGCTCTCCGCGCCCAGAAGGCACGCCGCCGCAAAAAAATGCGCAGCCGCAGGCTGTTCCTGCTGGGCATGGCACTGATCCTGCTGTTTGTGCTGGTGCCCAACTTGTGGGGCAGGGCAGAACGGCTTTTATACCCCCGCAAGTACGAAGTGCTGGTGGACCAGTGGGCGGAGACTTACGGCCTTGACCCGCTTCTGGTGGATGCCTTCATCCGCACCGAAAGCGGCTTTGACCCGCAGGCCACCTCCACTGTGGATGCCCGGGGTCTGATGCAGATGACCGAGGAGACCTTTATCTGGCTGCGCAGCAAGATCGCACCGGACGAAGGACTGCTCTTTGCAAATCTCTACGACCCGGAGACCAGCATCCGGTTCGGATGCTATTACCTGCACCTGTGCATGGAGCGCTACAACGGCGATGTTGCCACTGCCGCTGCCGCTTATCACAGCGGGTGGGGCACGGTAGATGCTCTTTTACAGATGGAAGAGCACTCCGCAGACGGCGAGACCCTGCAGGGCTTCCCTTACAGCCAGATGAACCACTACGTAAAAAAGATTACTTCCTGCTATGCGCGGTATCAGCGTATCTATGCAGAAAGCTGAGAGGAGATAAGGAACATGAGCGAGAAACTTACCGCAAAGCAGGCTGCCGAACAGCTGCTTTACAAGCCGGAGTACGCCGCCGACAAGAGCGCCGACGTGAAGGAGAAGGCTGCAGCCTTTGCCGAAGGCTACAAAGCCTTTCTGAACGCTGCCAAGACCGAGCGCGAAGCTGCCGCCGCCAGCGAAAAGCTGCTGCTGGAGGCCGGTTACGAAAAGTTTGAGCCGAAAAAGACCTATGCCCCCGGCCAGAAGATCTACTTTGTGCAGGAGCACAAGGCGGTGGTGGCCGCTACCATCGGCCGGAAATCTTTTGAGGAGGGCTTCCGTCTGGTGATCGCCCACATCGACAGCCCCCGTCTGGACCTGCGCCCGAACCCGCTGTACGAAGCAAACCACCTCAGCTACTTCAAGACCCACTATTACGGCGGCATCCGCAAGTACCAGTGGGGCACCATGCCGCTGGCCATCCACGGCGTGTTCACCCGTGCTGATGGCTCCAGCGTGTCCTTTGCAGTGGGTGAGGACGAGAATGACCCCGTGTTCTGCATCACCGATCTGCTGCCCCATCTGGGTGCAGAGCAGAACGACCGCAAGCTCAGCGAGGGCATCAAGGCCGAAGAGCTGAACGTGCTCATCGGCTCCGACGCTGTGGAGGATGCCGACATCAAGGAGGCCGTCAAGCTGAACACCCTGATGCTGCTGCACGAAAAGTACGGCATCACCGAGCGGGACTTCACCCGCGCTGAGATCGAGGTGGTGCCCGCCCATAAGGCCCGGGACGTGGGCTTTGACCGCTCCATGGTGGGCGGCTACGGTCACGATGACCGGGTGGACGCATACCCCGCCCTTATGGCCGAGATCGAGACGAAAGATCCTGTGCACACCACCGTCTGCGTGCTGACCGATAAGGAAGAGATCGGCTCCGACGGTGTGACCGGCATGCAGAGCATGTATGTGTTCCACTTTATGCAGCTGCTGTGCCGCGCCGCCGGTCAGGACGACATCCTTGCCTTCCAGAACAGCGTGTGTCTCTCCGCCGATGTGACCGCCGCCTACGACCCCTCCTGGGCAAATGCCTTCGAGCCGCAGAACGGTACTTACGCAGGCCGCGGCGTGGCCTTCTTCAAGTACACCGGCAGCCGCGGCAAGAGCTCTGCCAGCGATGCTTCCGCCGAGCTGGTAGGGGGCATCACCCGCCTGCTGGATGCCAATGGCGTGGCATGGCAGATCGGTGAGCTGGGCCGTCTGGATCTGGGCGGCGGCGGCACCATTGCCAAGTACGTGGCCAACCGCGGCATCCCCGTGCTGGACATCGGCGTGCCGGTGCTGTCCATGCACTCGCCCTTCGAGGTCATCCACAAGACCGACCTGTACATGGCCTACCGTACCTTCTTGCTGTTCTGCCAGAACGCGGAATAAGATTTGGCCCCGGAATGCCCGCAGCAGCAGGTTTTCCGGGGCTTTTTTTGAAAAAAACTTGACCTTCAAGTGTCTTTAAGGTGTAATGTGAGTGCGGAGGTGAAGCAAATGAACATCAAACAGGCTTCGAAACAGAGCGGGGTGTCTGCCCCCAATATCCGCTTCTATGAAAAAGAAGGACTTCTGAATCCCGCCCGGCTGCCTGGCAACGACTACCGTGATTACACGGAACAGGACATCCGCACTCTCCGGTTCATCCGGATGCTGCGGATGCTGGATGTGCCGCTTCCGGTCATCCGATCCGTGCTTGCAGGCGATGCATCGCTGGGGAGTGTCCTGCGGGAGCAAAAGACCGCACTGGAACAGCGCGCAAAGCAGCTGGAAGGGGCGGCGCGTTTTTGTGCAGAACTGGCCCGGCAGGACCCGTCTGTGGCATCACTGGATGTGGACGCCTGCCTGTCCCGGATGGAGGACCCTGCGCAGCCGCAGAACTTTTTCTGCGGCTGGGTGCAGGATTACCGCACGCTGGCGCAGGTGCAGCATCAGAAACACTTTTTCTTTATCCCGCAGAGCAGCATCAACACGCCGCAGGAGTTTGCCGCGGCCTTGCAGGCGTATGCAGAGGAACACTGGATGCAGCTCAGCCTTGAAAAAGAGGGGATGTACCCGGAGTTTTCGCTGGATGGCATTCCGTATAAAGCTTACCGAAACCCGGGCAAGTACCGGGATGAAATCTGCTGCGATGCCGTGCATCCCGAGCAGCTTGACACCGGGCTTCCCTCCCGGCGGGAAAAGCTGCTGCGCATCGCGCGTATCGTGCTGCCGCCGGTGTGCACCTTTGCCGCCATCCTGACGGCAGGCTGGATAGCGACCGGAGGGACAGACTGGCTCTGGCTGGCGGCACTGGCAGCAGCGGGGGTCCTGCTTGGCCGCGGCTTTGAACACCGGCTGTAACTGGGCCAGTCTGCTCAGCTTAGCGGCAGAGCCTCGGCAACGGTCAAAAAGGTATAGCCGCTGTCTGCGTACCACCGGATGATGTCGGGCAGAGCCTCGGCGGTGGTGTGTGTGGAGGAAGAATCGTGCATCAATACGATGCAGTTCGTCTGCTGCCCGGTCTCGTGCACCACATTGCGGTAGATGGTGCCCGCGCTTGGGTGCCCGCCCACGGCATCCTCGGCGCACACGTTCCAGTCCACCCAATGCCAGCCTTTCTGCTCTACTTCGGCTTTCAGCTGCTTCATCAGGCCTTTGCCGCCGTAGCGCCGACTGACGGTGTTGGTGCTGCCGCCCGGAAACCGTAGATACCGGATGCTCTCGGCATCCACATAGGGCGCAATGCGCTCCTTTAAAAGGGCAATGTCCTCCCAATAAGCGTCGCTGCTGCGGTAGATATCGCTGTACTCGTGGGAAGCAGAGTGCAGCGCGATCTGGTGCCCGGCGCTGACCGCTTCGGTGAGCAGGGGCAGATACTTCTCGTTGTAACCGGTAGCCACCACAAAAAAGGTGGCGTGCACTCCGGCCGCGTTCAGCGCGCTGAGCACATTCGGTGTGGTCTTGCTGGGGCCGTCGTCAAAGGTCAGGCAGACCCACTTTTCCGGCAGCGGCTGGGCAGCAGGCTCCTGCTGCTCCTGTGCCAGAGCCGAAACGGCGGGGGAGAGCATCGAAGTGTCCGGTGCCGGGGTAAGATCCTGCGCCTGACATCCGGTGACGACCGGCGGCGCAGCAGATACAAACCCCATAATGAGGGCGAACAGCATCACGGCCGCAACTCTGGCCCGCCTGCGCCGTGCGAGATATTCTGCAAGCTTCAAGAGCAAAACCTCCTTTGTCTGTTTGGTTTGCTCTTATCAGAATATGAACGACGGCGGATTCTATGAAAAAAATCAGCCCACCCTCTGCCGTTTATCCAGCCGCATCTTGTCAGCTATCATTGCAATGAACTCCGAGTTCGTTGGTTTTCCCCGCAGGTTATGGATGGTATAACCGAAGTAGCTGTTGAGGGTGTCCACATCGCCCCGGTCCCATGCCACCTCGATGGCGTGGCGGATGGCGCGCTCCACCCGGCTGGCGGTGGTGCCGTTTTTCTTGGCGATTTCCGGGTACAGGCGCTTGGTCACGGCGTTGATATACTCCGGCTCGTTCATGGTGAGCAGGATGGCATCCCGCAGGAACTGGTAGCCCTTGATATGGGCAGGGACGCCGATCTGATGCAGGATCTCGGTAACGGTCAGCTCATCGCTGTCCACACTGGTGTGCAGGATGTGCTTTTCCGGGCCAAGTGCCGCCTTGAGCACCCGTGCGGCAAGCACGGTCTCATCAAAGGGCTTTACAAAGTAGTAGGCGAAGCCTTCATCCAGCAGCTCCTGAACCATCTCTTCGCTCTGGAAGGCACCGGTCACGAAGAAGGAGGTGTGCCGCTCACCGGCGGCATTGTAGCGCTGCTTTACCGCAAGGGCATCCAGACCGGGCATAAAAGCATCCAGCAGAACCACCTGCGGGCGCACGGTGAGCATTTTCTGCAGGACCTTGTTGCCGTCCTTTTCCACAACGGTCACGTCCACGCCCTTCTGCTCCAGCGCTTCGCGGCAGGCGGCAGTGAACGGGGCACCAGTATCCGACATCAAAAATCTAACTTTGTCCATGGTTGTTTCCTCCAATGTGTGCAGTTCCCTTAACACCATGGATTTTACCATAATTTTCCAGAACTTTCAACGGTTTATATTGGTAAATTTTGGCAAAGAAAATCGAAATGCGCAAATTTTTTTGCAGATCAGCTTTATGGCTGCGCAGCATCGTCTGTCTTTTCAACAGCGCGGGCCTGCTTGAGCATGGTCTGAGCAAAAATGCCGTAGCCCCGCGTGGGGTCGTTTACCAGCACATGGGTCACTGCACCCACCAGTCTGCCGTTCTGCAGGATGGGACTGCCGCTCATGCCCTGCACGATGCCGCCGGTTTTGGCAAGCAGCTGCCGGTCGGTCACGCGCAGGATCATGTTGCGGTGGGGGTCTGCGTCGTTTACCTTTTCAATGCGGATGCGGTATGCCTTGGGCACCTCGCCGTCCACAGTCGTCCAGATCTCGGCATCGCCCGGCACCACCTCCTGCGCAAAAGCCATCTCCAGCTCCGGGCCGGAAAATGCAGCCCGTGTTCTGCCATAGACCCCGGTCTTGCTGTTGATGCAGATGCTGCCAAGCGCATGGGTGCTCAGAAAGCGGCCCTTCAGCTCACCGGGGCTGCCCACGGTGCCGCTGGTACACCCCACGATCTGGCAGGGGACGATCTCGCCGCTGCGCAGGGCCACGCTCTCACCGGTGTCGCTGTCGCTGATGGGGTGGCCAAGCCCGGCAAACACCCCGGCGGCATTGTCCACAAAGGTCATGGTGCCTACCCCGGCGGAAGAATCCCGCACCCACATTCCGGCGCGCCACTGCCCGGCGGTGCTGTCCCACACGGGGGTCAGCCGGGTCTGGAATTGCTCACCATTGCGGATGTAGACCACCTGCACCGGCGCGCCTGCGGCCGTTTCCAGAGCATCGTGCACGGCATCGTTCGTCTCGGTCAGGGTGTCGTCCATGCGCACCACCCGGTCGCCCAGCCGCAGCCCGGCCTTCTTGGCGGGGTTTGCGGTGCCGTCCGGGGTGTTCAGGTCGGAAAAGCCCACAATGAGCGCACCCTCGGAGAACATCTTAACGCCGAAAGGCGTACCGCACACGGTTACCACCGGACGTGTTTCCACCAGAGCGCGCACAGTCTTGACGGGCAGCCACCCGCCAATGGACAAAGTGGCCTGATAGCTGCCCGCAGCCTGCGTGCTGGCCGCGTTGCGGGAGCCAGCGGTGCGCAGCGGCTGCACATAGGCAAAACGGGGCAGGGTAAGGGTCTGGCCGGGTTCCAGCAAAATTTCAGCAGGCAGACTGTGCCACAGCCAGCCCAGCACTGCCAGCGCGGCCACCAGAAGATAAGTTGCCGCAATGCTGCCAGCGCGGCGTAGTTTTGATCTGCGCATCGGCAAAAAGCCCCTTTCCGCCATGGAAAATGATACGATCGTCCGGCGATAGTATGCGCTGTGAAGGGCGGAAATATCAATGCAGTGATTGACTTTTGCCGCCGGAACTGATACTATATTAAGGCGGTTTGGCCGCAGCTGCAGAATAGAAGAATACGCGGGTATGGTGGAATTGGCAGACGCGCAGGATTTAGGTTCCTGTGCCGCAAGGCGTGTGGGTTCGACCCCCACTACCCGCATACAAAGAAAAGCGCGATGAGTTCTCAGAATTCATCGCGCTTTCTTATATAATAAATAGTGTTGTTCGAGGTCCCCTCCCTCGCACAAAAAGAAACCGGTACAAAATGAGTACACCCCTGATAGACATTCCTACGGGTTGGGACCCGCAGGCTAAGCAAAGCCGCACTGTGGCTTTGCTTGCGGCATAAATGCCGCCGCCTTGTTCGAGATCCCCTCCCTCGCACAAAAAGAAAAACCAGCACACAATGTGTACTGGTTTTTGGTGCGAGGGAGGGGACTCGAACCCCCAAGGATAAACCACACGCACCTCAAACGTGCGCGTCTGCCAGTTCCGCCACCCTCGCATACCATATTGTTTTCGCAGCCCTGAAATCTCTGAGGTGAAAGACCGTGATGCGGACTGCTTGAATATATTACCACGTTCCTGGCAGATAGTCAAGCGCTTTTTCTCTTTTTAAATGAAATTTTCGGGCCGTCATTTCTCTTAAGAATATGTTGGTTGAAATGCATGGATGGGTGTGATATTATAAAACTAACTATCTCTGCTCAGTTGTTTTGGCAGCAGGGAAGAAGATGATAAGGATACGGCGGAAATGCATTTCTGCGCAGGGTGCAGACCGACCGTTTTTTGAAAGGAATTTGAGTGGACGCAGGAATGAACGAGAAAAAAGAAAATGCTATTGTAAACGGTTTTTTCTGGCGCTTTGCAGAGCGGTGCGGTGTGCAGCTGATCTCAGCGGTGGTGTCCATCCTTCTGGCGCGCATCCTTACACCCGATGATTACGGCAAGGTGGCACTGGTGACGGTGTTCAACAATATCATGTATGTCCTGCTGGACTGCGGCATTGGCACCGCGCTGGTGCAGAAGAAGGAAGTGGACGAGCTGGATTACTCGTCGGCGTTCTTTTTCAGCATTGTGATCAGCTTTGTGCTGTATGGGGGAATGTTCGTGGCGGCACCGTATCTGGCTGCTTTCTACAATGACCCCAGCATGACCCCGATCTTTCGCGGCATCAGCCTGACAGTGGCGGTCTGCGGCATCAAAACGATCCAGCAGGCGCATGTGACCCGGAACATGAAGTTCCAGTATTTTTTCTATTCCGCCTTTGCGGGCGCGATCGTATCCACGGTCCTGGGCCTGGGCCTTGCCTATATGGGCTTTGGAGTCTGGGCGCTGGTGGTGCAGCAGGTATCCAATATCACGGTGGACACGCTGGTGCTGTGGAAGCTGTCCTCTTGGCGGCCTAAGATGGAGTTTTCGTGGCAGCACCTGAAAGGGCTGCTCTCTTATGGCTGGAAGCTGCTGGCCTCGTCGCTGAGCAGCGTCATCTACAACAACCTGCGCAGCCTGATCATCGGCAAGATGTACACCTCGGCGGATCTGGCGTATTACAATCAGGGCGATAACCTGACTTATAATATCGCGTCAAGCGTGGATACTTCCATTGAGAGCGTTTTGTTCCCGGTCATGTCCTCACTGCAGGATGACCGTGCGCAGGTCAAGAACATGACCCGCCGCTCCATCAAGACCTGTACCTATATTATTGCGCCGGTGATGATGAGCACTGCGTTCTGTGCCGAACCGCTGGTGCGCCTGATCCTCACCGAGAAGTGGCTGCCCTGTGTGCTGTTCCTCAGGGTGTTCTGTCTGGGGTATGTGTGCTGGCCGATCATCACGGCAAACCTGAATGCAGCCAAGGCGGTGGGCCGCAGCGATCTTTACCTGAAATGTCAGCTTTTGAACGAAGGGGTGTGCATCCTTCTTCTGCTGGCAACATTCCGTGTCAGCGTCGAGGCCATTGCATATGGTATGCTGATCACGAATATTGTGACCCAGATCCTGGATGCACAGCTCAACAAAAAGCTGATCGGCTATGGCTATCTGGAACAGATGCGTGATATCCTGCCGACCCTGCTGCTGGCAGCGGGCGCGGGCCTGTGCATGTATCTGGTCATTTTCCTGCACCTGCCGGATCTGCTGACGGTGATCATTCAGGTGGTGGTTGGTCTGGGCATTTATCTGACAGGCTCTGCCATTCTGGAATTGGACACCTTTGAATATTTCAAGGATGTGCTGGCTCCGTCCATCCGGCAGAAGCTGAAACGCTGAAACCGGCATTTTGAATCGTGTGAAAATCCGTCGGACGGGTGATGTCCGACGGATTTTTGTTCTTTTTGTCTAAAGTATACAAGAACAAACATTAAAAACCGGCAAAGCGACCATTGAAAAAACGCAACTGATATACTAGAATATAAGTACAAGAGCGCGGCACACGGCTGCGCGGAAAATGCAAAGCAGAAAATATAAAACAGGAGGATTTTCCTATGCCTATGAAAATGGGTTGGCGCTGGTATGGCGAGGGCAACGATCCCATCAGCCTGAGCGACATCAAGCAGATCCCCGGCGTGACCAGCATCGTCTGGGCGTTGCACGACAAGATGCCCGGCGAGATCTGGGAGATCGACGAGATCCAGAAGGTAGCCGATCAGATCCACGCTTACGGCTTCGACATGGACGTGGTCGAGTCGGTCAATGTCCACGATGACATCAAGATCGGCCTGCCCACCCGCGACAAGTACATCGAGAACTACAAGCAGTGCATCCGCAATCTGTCCAAGTTCGGTGTCAAGGTCATCTGCTACAACTTCATGCCGGTGTTCGACTGGACCCGTACCGATCTGTTCCACCCCGTGGGCGACGGCTCCACTGCACTGTTCTATGAGAAGGACAAGATCAAGGGCGATTACAAGGCTATGGCTGAGTACATCATGTCCTTCACTGAGAAGTATAACATGACCTTCCCCGGCTGGGAGCCGGAGCGCATGGCAAAGCTGGACGAGCTGTTCAAGGCTTACGCCCCTGTCACCAAGGAAAAGCTGTGGGAAAACCTGAAGTACTTCCTGGAAGCACTGATGCCCACCTGCCATGAGTGCGGCATCAAAATGGCTATCCATCAGGATGATCCCCCTTGGGATATCTTCGGCCTGCCCCGTCTGCTGGTGGATGCTGAGAGCATCGACCGCTTCCTGAGCATGGTGGATGATCCGTACAACTGCCTGACCCTGTGCACCGGCAGCCTGAACGCAAACCCCAACAACAACTGTGCCGAGATCGTGCGCAAGCACTGCGACCGCATTGCCTTTGGTCACATCCGCAACATCCACCACTTCCCCAATGGCGACTTCTCCGAGGCTGCTCACCGCGACTGCTGCGGCGAGACCGGCATCATCGAGGTGCTGCGTGCTTACCATGACTGCGGCTTTGAGGGCTACATCCGTCCCGACCACGGCCGTCAGCTGTGGGAGGAAGGCCCCGGCAACTGCCGCCCTGGTTACGGCAAGTATGACCGTGCTCTGGGCGTTCAGTACATGCTGGGTGTCTGGGATCTGCTGGATCGTCTGGATGAAGAGAAAAAGAAGGGCTGATAAATATGAAGCTGTCTGAGATCAAAAACGGCAATCTGTCCGCCGAGTGGGCAGAGAAGGGCTATGAGCTGCCCAAATTCGATATCGAGGCTGTCAAGGCCAAGACCCACGCCGAACCCACCTGGGTGCACTTCGGCGCAGGCAATATCTTCCGTGCATTCCCGGCTGCCATCCTGAACGATGCGCTGAACACCGGCAAGTATGACCGCGGTGTCATCGTGGCCGAGAGCTTTGACTACGAGATCATCGACAAGGCTTATCGTCCCTACGACAATATGAGCCTGCTGGTCTGCCTGAAGTCCACCGGCGAGATCGAGAAGAAGGTGGTGGCTTCCGTTACCGAGAGCCTGAAGGCTGACTACTCCTTCGGCGAGGACTGGGCACGTCTGGTGGAGATCTTCCAGAACCCCAGCCTGCAGATGATCTCCTTCACCATCACCGAGAAGGGCTACGGCGTTGCTCCTGCTGATCTGGAGCGCGGCCTGACCCCCGTGCTGGCCATGGGCAAGGTCACTGCTCTGCTGTACGAGCGCTTCAAGGCCGGCAAGCTGCCCCTGACCGTCCAGAGCATGGATAACTGCTCCCACAACGGCGATAAGGTCAAGAATGCTGTCCACGCCTACGCCGCAAAGTGGGTGGAGCAGAGTCTGGTGCCCGCCGAGTTCCTGGCCTATGTGCAGGACGAGACCAAGATCACCTTCCCGTGGAGCATGATCGACAAGATCACCCCGCGCCCGGATGCCAAGGTCCAGCAGATGCTGGCCGACGACGGCTTTGAGGACAACTACACCATCGTCACCGAGAAGCACACCTTCACCGCTCCCTTCGTCAACGCCGAGGAGACCCAGTACCTGTGCATCGAGAATCACTACACCAATGGCCGTCCTCCGCTGGAGCTGGGCGGTGTGCTGTACTGCGACCGCGAGACCGTGGACAAGATCGAGAAGATGAAGGTGTGCACCTGCCTGAACCCGCTGCACACTGCTATGTCCATCTATGGCTGCATGCTGGGCTACACCCTCATCTCCGCCGAGATGGCCGATGAAGACCTGCGTGCCTTCATCCAGAAGATCGGCTACATCGAGGCAATGCCTGTGGTCGTCGATCCCGGCGTGCTGAACCCCTACGAGTTCATCGGCGCTGTCATCAACCGCCGCCTGCCCAACCCCTTCATGCCCGATGCTCCCCAGCGTATCGTAACCGATACCTCCCAGAAGCTGGCCATCCGCTTTGGCGAGACCATCAAGGCCTACGAGGCACGCGGTCTGGACAAGAGCAACCTGATCCTGATCCCGCTGGTGCTGGCAGGCTACGCCCGCTATCTGAAGGGCATCGATGACAATGGTCAGGCCTTTGAGCCTTCCACCGATCCGCTGCTGGCTGAGCTGCAGGCCATCGTGGCTCCGCTGGAGGTCAAGGAAGGCGAGCAGGACTTCAGCTGCCTGAAGAAGCTGTACAGCCGTGTTGACGTGTTCGGCGTGGATCTGTATGCCGTTGGTCTGGGCGAGAAGATCGAGGCAATGGCCAAGGAGCTGTTTGCAGGCCCCGGCGCTGTGCGCAAGACCCTGCACAAGTATACGCTGGCCCGCTGATCGGCTGACGCAATAACATAAGCTATCTTCGCACCCACGCTGCGCTTTGCTTTGCCGCAGCGTGGGTCTTTATAAAAGAAAAGAACTGCTGAACGAAATGTCAGCAGTTCTTTTTTTGCGTGTGCATATTTTTGGGCTTAACCTTTTCTGCAGTCGTGCAGCTTTTCTTTGGGCAGGATGCCGGCCAAAAACTTCCACACCACTTCCATGCGGTCGTTCAGTAAGTAAGCTTTCTCTTTTTCTACGTAGAGGTACACCGCATTGTCCGTGCGGTAGGCGCAGTAAAAGCTGTCCCATGCGTGGCGGCTGGTGGGTTCGGGCTTGTCCTGCTGGCCGTACATCCACACAGCAATGCCGGTGTCGGCCAGCTCCACACGGTAGAAGGCCCGCGGCAGGTGCATCTGTTTGATCTGCCGGGAAACGCTGCGGAAGAACGAGTAAAAGTAGCTCACCGGCAGGCCGATGCCCACAATGGCAAGCACAGCAGTCAGCAGCCCGGCACCCGGGCGCTTGCCCAGCTGCGAAAGGCAGACGGCGGAAAAAGCCAGCATGATGGCGGCAAAAACAGCGGGACGCAGCCATGCTTTGCGGTGATGGAATGCATCGAACACGGCAAAATCGCGGAAGCCCTGCTCACCCATGGTGGTGGAAACGGAGATGGTCTGGGACATAAAGTCGCCTCCTTTGTATTTACAGGCATCGTACCACAATTGCGCGGTTTAGGCAAGAGAAAAACATGCAAACCTTGCCAATCCGGCCCAAAGCGTGGTACAATAAATCGTTACCAAACGAAAGGAGGCGGCAGGCTTTGCAGCACCGCAAGCGGCAGATCACCCTCAAGCAGCGCATGGGCTTGTGTCTGGCAGCATTTTTTGCGGCCTTTGCCATGCAGCTCACGCTTAATGGCTACCAGTCCAGAGCAGTGCAGGCAGTACAGGACGCGCAGATGGGCTGCTTCAACGCCATCAGCCGCTTTCAGGGCGGTGTGGAAAGCTCTATTTCCGTGCTGGAGAACTACCGCTGGGAGAACAGCGAGCCGGAGGAGATCATTGACCGGCTGCAGTCGGCATCTTCCACCTGCAACGCATGGCTCTGGCGCATCGGTACCAGCCTGAACAGTCTGGAAAGCGTCAGCGATGAGCAGTGGGTGCTCTACAGCGCAGTGGATACGGTCTATCAGACCTACACCGGCCTGCTGGATGAGCTGGAAAACGACCTGCTCAGCGGCAACGATGCCGCAGCTTCCCAGCTGTATTATGCAAAGGTGGTGCCCTGCGGCGATTACCTGAGCCAGTACACCCTGCAATTGCTGGAAACCGCCATTCAGGATTCCCAGACCACCTACACCACCATCTCGGCCCTGAACGAGCGCATCACCATGCTGCAGACGGTGGTGGTGGCGCTGTGCGTGGCGCTGGGCTGCGTTACCGGTTTGATGGTCATGCGTCTGCTCACGCCGGTGCAGCAGATGATCGCAGCCTCCCGCGCCATTGGCAAAAGTGAGTTCGACACCCCGGATATCCCGCTGCCCAAGCAGCCGGAGATCGCTCAGCTGGCCGAGTCCTTCAACATCATGAAGCACTCCATGGCCCAGCAGGTGACCACCTTGCAGGAGAAAAACGAGATCGAGCGGGAGCTGCACCGCCAGAAGACCGAAGCACTGGAGCTGCAGAACCGCATGGAGCGCAGCCGGCTGCAGCAGCTGCGCAGCCAGATCGACCCGCACTTTCTGTTCAACACCCTGAATGTGATCCAGCAGACCGCCGGCACCGAGACGGCCTACCGTACGCAGGCGCTCATCATGGCGCTTTCGCACCTGCTGCGCTACAGCCTGATGAGCAACGATGAACAGGTGCCGCTCTCCCGTGAGGTGCGCATCGTGGATGAATATTACTCCATCTACCATGTCCGCTTTGGTGAGCGGGTGCGTATGGAGTGGCGCATTTCCGATTCGCTGGATCTTACCGAGACCATGGTGCCGTCCTTTATTTTACAGCCTATCGTGGAAAATGCGTTCAAGCACGGCATCTGCCCCAAAGAGGAGGGCGGTGTGGTGCGCATCCGCGTGAACCCTCTGCGGGAGAAGGGACTGCTGTGCATCCGCGTGGTGGATAACGGCGTGGGCATCCAGCTGGATCAATTACGACAGCTGCGCGGGGCGCTCAGCCAGCCCGGTGAGCGCTGGGAGCATATCGGCATTTATAATGTTGCGGCCCGCCTGCGTCTGCTGGACCGGAACAGCCGCTTTGTGATACGGTCCCATCCGGGACGCGGTACGGCGGTGGTGCTGTATCTGCCATTGGTGGAGAATGAGGAGGAGTTTGAGGAATGATTCGTCTGTTGATCGCGGATGATGAAGCACTGGAACGGGAAACGCTGGCGGACATCGTGGCCCGCCGCTTTGAGCACGAAGTGACCATCGAGACTGCCGAGAACGGCCGCAAGGCAGCGGATACGGCGGTGCTGTGGGGCGCAGACCTGATCCTGATGGACATTGAGATGCCCGGTATGAACGGTCTGGATGCAGCCCGCGCCGTGCTGGAGCAGCGCCCGGAGTGCAAGGTGATCTTTGTTACGGCCTACAGTCTGTTCCAGTACGCCCACGAGGCCATGCATCTGGGTGCCTGCGATTATCTGCTCAAGCCGGTGAACCCGGACGAAGTGGAAGCTTCCATCCGCAAGGCCATCCGTCAGATCGAGGCGGGCCGCCGCCTTGCAGAGCTGGCTCCGGTGGAACCGGAGCCGGAAGCGGATCCGGAGAGCGATGCCGCCGAAGCAGGGGAGAACGACCGCAATGCACTGGTCATGGCCCATGTGCGCAAGTATATGGAGGATAACTATATGTTCGACCTCTCGCTGGACAGTGTGAGCGAGATCCTGCATATCAGCCCGGCGTATCTCTCGGCACAGTTCAAGAAGTACCAGAAGATGAACTTTCTGGACTGCCTGACCGAGCTGCGGATCAACGCTGCCAAGGAGCTGCTCACCGACCCGTTCCGTTCGGCAGCAGAGGTGGCTTCCATGGTGGGCTACGAGGATTCCAGCTATTTTGCCCGCACCTTTAAAAAACGCACCGGCATGACCCCCACCCAGTACCGCAGGGAAGCGGCCAAGGCTGCACGGGAGGCCCGCCTGTGACCCGCCGCCAGATGCTCACCGCCCTGTTTGGCGCAGCCGTGCTGGCACTGCCGGTGGCGGGCTGCGGCCATCAGCCGGTGCAGGACGAGCAGGGGGCGGAACTGATCCTGCGCTATGCGGAGAACCAGCCGGAGGATTATCCTACTACGCAGGCGGCGCTGGCCTTTGCGGACCTTGTAGCCCAGCGCACCGATGGCCGCGTGAAAGTGCTGGTGTACAGCGGGGGAGAACTGGGCGCGGAGCAGAGCGTGATCCAGCAGATGCAGTTTGGCGGCATTGATTTCTCCCGCGTGTCCCTCAGCCAGCTGGCAGAGTACGAGCCGGCGCTGAGCGTATTGCAGCTGCCGTACCTTTACACCGACGCTGACCAGATGTGGCGCGTGCTGGATGGGACCATCGGCGACGAGTTCCTCTCCACGCTGGAGTCGCTGGAGCTGACGGGCCTTTCCTGGTTTGATGCCGGTGTGCGCAGCATCTACACCCGGCAGAAGGTGACAGGCCTTGCAGATCTGCAGGGCCTGACCATCCGCGTGCAGGAATCGGACATGATGAGCGAAATGATCACCGACCTCGGCGCAAAGCCGGTAAAGGTAGTGTACAGCAAGGTGTATGCCGCCCTGCACAACGGTGAGATCGATGGCGCAGAGAACAACTGGCCCAGCTACGAAGCCATGGGTCACTACGAGGTGGCACCTTACTTTTTAAAGGATGAGCATACCCGCGTGCCGGAGGTGCAGCTTGCAAGCCCTGCTGTGATGGAAAAGCTGGCCGCACTGGACGAGCGCTACCCGGAGATCATCCGCCTGTGTGCCCGGGAGAGCGCCAAGGTGGAGCGCAGGCTCTGGGCGCAGCAGGAGGCGGAATCGGAAAGTGATCTGCGTGCAGCAGGCATTGAGGTGACAGAGCTGGACGAAGAAGAAAAGGCAAGGTTCCGTGCTGCTGTGCAGCCGATGTATGATCGGTTTGCCCAGCAGGGCGAATTGATCACCCGCATCCGGCAGGCATAAGCCCCACAGCAAAGCCCGGAAAAGATGGGCAAAGAAATCAGGAAAACAGAAAAAAGAACCGGCAAAGTGCTGTGTGCTCTGGACCCAAAAGGGGAGGGCATCCAGCACTTTGTTTTTCTATTGAATACAGGAATGTATCCATCTGTTAGGCGAAGATGCACAAACAAAAAGTAAAGTGCTTGGCGTTTTTCACAAAAGAAATTCTGATATTTTTTCAAAAAACAGGACATTTTTTGAAAGCCCTTGTTTCGGTTAAAAAAATTTGCTAAAGTATGTACAGTAAATGAACGGCATGCGGGTCCTGTGCAGACCGGGCCGTTCGGGAGATTTAAGGAGGACGATTTATTATGAAAAAGATCACTCGTCGCAGCTTTCTGGCAGCAGCCGGTGTTTCCGCCGCTGCTCTGGCTCTGACCGCATGTGGTGGCTCCAGCAATTCTGCTGCTTCCACCTCTACCGCAGCTTCTTCCACCGCAGCTTCTGCTGCTGGTGATGCTACTGCTGCTGCAAACGATCCCAAGGTGACTCTGGTCTACGCCGAGGTCAACCCGCTGGATACCATCGTTGGCCAGACCGCTACCCACTTCAAGGAGAAGGTCGAAGAGCTGACCGGTGGTTCCGTCGTCATCGACGTGCAGGCTTCCGGCGTTCTGGGTTCTGAGAACGACGTTCTGGACGCAATTCTGGGCGGTTCTACCTCCATCGATATGAGCCGTATCTCCGCTTTCGCACTGACCAGCTACGGCTGCAACAAGTCCAAGCTGCTGTCCATCCCCTTCACCTTCGAGAACCGCGCACACTTCTGGAACTTCGCCAACAGCGATCTGGCACCTGAGTTCCTGAACGAGCCTCAGGAGCTGGGCCTGCCCGTTCGTGGTGTCTTCTACGGCGAAGAGGGCTTCCGTCACTTCTTCACGGTCAACCCTGTTTCCGGCATTGATGATTTCAAGGGCCTGAAGCTGCGCGTGTCCAACGACCCCGTCATGAACGGCCTGGTCGAGGGTCTGGGCGCTAACCCCACCGTCGTTTCCTTCGGTGAGCTGTACAGCGCACTGCAGACCGGCGTTGTGGATGGTGCTGAGCAGCCCATCGCAAACTACAAGTCCAATGCATTCCCCGAGGTTGCCAACAACCTGATCCTGGACGGCCACACTCTGGGCGCTGTTCAGGCTGTTATCACTGATAACGCATGGGGCAAGCTGACCGAGAACCAGCAGGCTGCCATCATGGAGGCCGGTGCTGATACGCAGGCCTTCAATGCAGACCTGTCCGAGACCGCTGAGAACAAGGTTCTGGATGAGCTGAAGAGCTCCGGCTGCAATGTCGTGGATGTTCCCGATAAGGCACCTTGGCAGGAAGCTTGCCAGAAGGTCATCAGCGAGAACACCTCCGATCAGGCTGAGCTGTATCAGCAGCTGCTGGACATGAAGGCATAATTGAAAAAGCCTTTCCTGTTCTGAGATAGTATATAGCCCGGCGGGGGACTACGGGATACGCCCGCAGACCTGCCGGGCTTTTTATATGGAGGAATTCATATGCCGAAAATCTTTACCACTTTGGATAAGATCAAGCCGGCGTACGACATCACCTACAAAGTGGTCCTGTTTATCTGCAAGCTGCTGCTGATCGCAGATATCCTCATCACTACCATGTCGGTCATCGGTCGTTACGTCTCGTTCATCCCGGACCCGGCATGGTCGGAAGAAGTTGTGCTGACCTGCATGAGCTACATGGCCGTGCTGAGTGCTGCTCTGGCCATCCGCCGCGGTGCCCATATCCGCATGACTGCGTTTGACGTGTATCTGCCCAAAACCGCCGTCAAGGTGCTGGATATTCTGGCCGATCTTGCCGTGTGTATTCTGGGTGTCATCATGATGGTGGTCGGCTGGAACTATGCCACCACTCTGGGCGGCCGCGGCTTCTACGTGTCCATGCCCTGGCTGAGCCGCTTCTGGATGTACTTCCCGGTGCCGCTGGCCGGTGTTGCCATGATCATCTTCGAGATCGAGGCACTGTACAACCACATCAAGAGCATTTTTG
>ENA-OPAR01000458-OPAR01000458.1-human-gut-metagenome-genome-assembly--contig:-NODE-458-length-19473-cov-46.984602_pt1 | contig 19473 bp, 20 predicted proteins | sample MGYA00241061_ERZ501438 | MGnify/ENA primary metagenome ERZ501438 (study PRJEB25962, sample SAMEA2042580) | human gut metagenome | biome: human gut; feature: human-associated habitat; material: faeces...
TAAAGGTCTCCTCAAACTTAGATACATAAATGTACCAAAATTTGAGAAGAACCAATCGCGATTATTTATAATATCATTCAGAAATGAAGGAGTGGGAGTATTTGATTGATGATAAAAGAGTTACATGGAATTCTTCTTTCCCTGATAATGAACTTGATTCATCTGATTTTGGATTAGCATTTTTTTATTCTCCATATTATATGGCAGAAGATGATAACTTAGAAGTTCGTATAAAGGGAGGATATACCATTGGTTGGCTTATTACACTTTCTTATCTTCAAGAGAAAGACAAAGATTTTATTGACCAGCATAAACCATGGTTAAATAAATTTGCTTCAATAGGAATTCCTTCTCTTTTAGCTCATATAGTTGAAGAGGAGCCTGATTTTTTAATATATCAAGATAATGAATGCTCACTTTCAGATATAGATTTGCCCGCATGCCATGTTTTCGTTTACAGGATCTCGCAAATTAGCAAAGACGACATATACAAATTTCTTCCTGGTTTTTATGATGAAGGATTTTATCACGTAAACAAATTATCTGATGTTAAAGATGAATCTTTGTTTTATAAATCCAGCTATGAAGATAATCTAATAAAAGATGATAAGAAAAGAAAGATAAATTTGAATAAAATTGATTATTCTGACGATCTTATGAAATTGGTTAGAAATCTGTATGATAAATGGTTGCCATATTCATATGTCAATGCATTTAGCAGATATATTTACCTTTATCAAGTAGTTGAATATTTTATGGAAATTGCTTTTGAAGAAAGTTTGTTTGTCCATATTAAGGATTTTAATAACAAAAATATCAATAAAAATGATTTGAGGAAAAAGATTGCAACAGATTCAGAAGAAATTGCAAAAATTGGGATGGTTTTTAATGGCATTTCATTATCTCATTCTGTTGCCTTAGATTTCAATAATAATGTTGATAATTTCTTAAGTAAAATTGGCTCTGAGCTTAGTGGTAAATCTATAGGAAAGCATGTATATAAGATAAGAAATTTGTTAGTACATAATATGCGGCTTGCTGTAGATTATGAAAATGAACTGAATGATGTTGTAGAATGTTTTGAGAAATTAATTGCTATTAGATTAAATATGGGAATGTCTGATGATCATAATAAACATATGGTAGTCTGCGACATATCAGAAAGGTATAAGAAAAACAAAAAAAGGATGAAAAAAACTTATGTGCAATATAAATATGGAAAATAACTTATTATTGGTGACTACTCAGCATCCCTATGGGTATTAGTTAACTTATTCTTTTAGAACGATATAAATATTGTAATATGGAAAACTATAATAATGACGATAAGTGGCTGTGTCAATTGATGTGGGCAATAGGCTTTGTTCTTCTTGTTATGATGCTTTCTGCTTTCATTGTCATTAAATTAATAGAAGGTTGGGACCATAGAGGACAGTTTGGTGATTTGTTTGGAGTAGTGAATGCTCTCTTCTCAGGATTAGCCTTTGCTGGTCTTATCATTACAATTCGTCAGCAACATATAGATTTGAAATATCAGCGTCAAGCTATTGAACAGACGAATCAGGAAATGCAAAATCAAACAGCAGAATTTGATAAGCAAAATGAGACTCTAAGGATTCAACGTTTTGAGAATACTTTTTTTAAAATGCTTGAAGTTCAGCAGAGTATAGTGAATGATCTTTATGCAGGTGATTCGCATTCTCAATGGGTAGATGAAAATTCTGCTGATGGAGTATACTCAAAAAAAGAGATACCTATTCAGGATGAATATAGAGGTAGAAATTTATTCTATTATGTTTTTAGAATATGTGATCATGTGATAAATAATAAAATAACGTCTGGTTCTCGTAGTGTTTCGGGGCTTTGTAGTGTTATTCAATTTAGAGGTAAAGCATGTTTTGATGATTATATGACAACGACAATGTTTGATCACTATTTCCGTCATCTTTATACTATATTAAGATTTATCACTGAAAACGAATGGTTGGGTGTTGATAAGCAATATAAATATGCAACATTTGTTAGAGCAACTCTTTCAAGGTATGAACTTGTTATGCTCTATTATAATGGATTCTTTCATCCGAAAATGAAAAAAATGATGGAACGTTATTGTCTTCTTAATAATATTCGAAAAGATTTGTTACCCATGAGTTATGAGTATTATCAATTTTTGAATGGCTTAGGAATTGATAAAAACGATTTGAGTAATGCTCATTTTTCCAGAGGTGATTTTGAATTTTATCTTACGGATGAAGAAAATGATGATACTAGATATCACCTCAGAGCTTTTTTCTCTAAAGGGGAATTGAGCAATGGACAAGTCTTATTGAATCAATGGCGGTCATTTGTTAAAGATAAAATAGGTTAATGTACAGTAAGGCGGTCCCATCCCCGCACAATATGGCGAGACCTTTGATGGTCCGCCAACCTTATAGCGCAGCGGTTCCGAGCACCGAGTAGGGCGGTTTCCTCCTTCGCTCCTGAGGAGAGAGGGCAGTGGTGAGAGGTGGAGCCTTCTTTAATGGTAAAGAATGACGGATTGATTTTAGAAAATAACAATATCATGATGAAAAATTTCAAAGATATAAAAATAGCTGTAGCCGGTACCGGCTACGTAGGTCTGAGCATAGCAACCCTGTTATCTCAGCACCATCATGTAACAGCAGTAGATATAATCCCAAAGAAGGTGTAGAAACTCAACAATAAGATTTCTCCAATCCAGAGTGATTACATAGAAAAGTATATGGAGAGTAGCCAACATCGTGGTGACACCATCCGATGCCCTGGTCATCAATACCTCGGAGTATCAGCGAGTGCTCAGCAAGGCATTGAGCTATACTTCCGCCAGTCAGCCATTCAGGGCATCATGAAGCGTATCAAGGCAAAGGGTGCTGAGGTAGACATCTATGAGCCAACCTTGGAAGAAGGCAGCACCTTCTTTGGTAGCCTAGCCGAGTAGAGAACAATCTCGAAGCCTTCAAGTCACAGAGCCATGCCATCATCGCCAACCGCTACGATGCTTGCCTAGATGATGTAAAAGATAAGGTTTATACTCGAGATATATTCCGAAGAGATTAGTACAAAAGAAAAAAATAGTGTAAATTAATCCTTGATTATTATGCAATTAAAGACATTGTATATAAAAGGCTTCAGAAATTTCAAGGAAGTTACGGTAAATTTTAACGAGCATAGTTTGATGATTGGTGCCAACGATGTTGGTAAAACCAATTTGATATATGCATTACGGCTACTCCTTGACAGAAGTTTCTCTGATTATGACTATGAGTTGACAGAATCAGACTTCTTTGCTTATGAGGAAACTCGTGAGATAGTAATTCGTGCATATTTTGAAAACATTACGGAAGATTGCATATTGGCTCGACTTCCTGGAAAAATAAGCGATGATGGAAAATAGGTTCTTCAATATACGGCTTCTATTGATAATGGTAAAGTTGAATATCAGTTTTATTGTGGAAAAAGTGATTCCGAAGATGATTTGAAAGATATTGATAGTCCATTCTATCGGAAATATTTAAACTTGAAATATATAAGCAGCCGTAGAGAGTTTTGGAGCTATATCAATAAAACTAAGAAGGAACTTCTGCTGCAAGCCAAGGGTAATAGAAGTACAGATATAATTGAGGCAGATGATACTTTGTATAGTGAGATTGAGCAAAAACTTCAAGAGGTAGATTCTAAGATACCACAACTTTCATACGTCAAGAATGCGACAGAACAGTTGAATAAGGAACTGGATAAGTTGTCAATTCATAATAGAGAACAACAAATTGTTTTTGATACTGCTTCTACTGACGTAGATCGAGTTATTCAAAACGTGTCTGTGACTTCTAAATATGGTGACAAGAAACTGAATATTGGCGGTGAAGGCCGTATCAATCAGATATATCTGTCACTGTGGGCATCTCAGAACCAGCTTACTGAAATTTCAAATGAGGTTTCCATTATCTGTATTGAAGAACCTGAGGCGTATTTGCATCCACATCAACAGAGGGAGGTTGCTACATATTTGGGGAGAACTTTACAAGGACAAGTTATTTTGTCCAGTCATTCTCCATATATTGTGAGTGAGTTTAGCCCCAATTCTATTATCAGATTGTATAAGCAAAATACCCATGATACGTCTGTCGCTTCTAATGGATGTTCAGAAGTTATTGCTGAAGGTATTGATGATTTTGGATATAGAATGAGTGTAATACCTGCCGAGGCTTTCTTTTCGGATTGTGTAATTTTGGTAGAAGGACCTTCAGAGATGGTATTCTATAAGACACTTGCAAAGCAAATCGGAATAGAGTTAGATCGTCTTAATATTTCTGTACTTAGTGTTGACGGGGTTAGCTTCCCTACTTATATGAAGATTCTCAATGCAATGCAGATTTATTGGATTTCTCGTACAGACAATGATATCATGAAAGTTCCACGAAAAGATGAATACCGATATGCAGGAATAGAACGGAGTATATCTTTCTATCTTGAATTTTGCCAGCATGAAGATGCTGATGTTAAGGTAATTGATTCAGAAAGGGGTAATTTACGCTTCGCAGATAAGAACAATATAACAAAAGAGTCAAAGAATGCAGCAACGAAAATTGTAGAATTATTGTTAGAGAAAAATGTGCTATTAGCAAAGCAAGGACTTGAAGAAGATCTCTACAATAGTCCGGTTCAAGAAGAGCTAAAAGAATTTTATGGTAAAGATTTAACTTATGAAGAAGTTATAAATAAGATGAAGGAACACAAAGCCATCAATATGTATGAGTTCTTGAAAAAGCACAAGGCTTGCTTGTTAAAATTGAAAGATGATGCATTGGCTTTGCCACTCGTTCGAGCAAAAAAATATATAGAAGACAATTATGGTTCCTACTGAGATTCAAAAAGATATAATCCGATGTGATGGCAATGTTGTTGTTCTTGCTTCTCCTGGTAGTGGCAAGACGTTTGTCCTTTCAGAGAAAATACGTCGAGTATTGAAAGAAAACATCTCTTTAGATTATCAAGGAGTCATAGCAATATCTTATACCCGAAAAGCATCCGCTAACTTGAAAAAGCGAACTTTGGGTGATGGTATTCAAAACAAGAATTCATTCTTTGGTACTATAGACAATTTCTGTCTGACTCAGATTGTGGAGACTTTTGGGTGTTATATGTGTGGGCATCCTTCGAAAGAAGTTGAGGTGAAAGGCATCAATGAGCTGGGGAAAGAAGAAAAAAGCCGGTTTGAGTGGATAAACAATATACATCCTGAATATACAGATATAGAAGAATCGCAATTTGCAGATTTGGAAGATTTGTTCAGAAAAGGATATGTTTTGGTGGAAAGCTTGGAATTGCTAGCACTTCATATCATAAAGAAAAGTTCAGCATGCCAGAAATATCTTCAAGCACGATATAAATATGTGTTCATTGACGAGTTCCAAGATGCAGACACGTATACCAATGAACTATTTCTATTATTGCTTGATTTAGGATTAACAGGAATTGCCGTAGGAGATGTAAATCAATCAATATTTGGTTTTGCCCATAAAGACAGCATATACTTAAAGTCTTTAGTGAAGAACCCTAATTTTACTTCCTTTAATTTGGGTGATAATTTCAGATGTTCTATACCAATCATTAATTATTCTAATAGGCTGTTAGATGAGAACAGTAATATTCTTGATACAGATAAAGAAGGTATGTACTTAGTTCGTGTCAATGGCTCAGAGTATAGTATAGCTGAGTATATAGACAATGAAATCGAAAGCATTAAGTCAAAGTGGTGTGTAACAGATAATAACGAAATTGCTATATTGGTAAAGAATGAGCGGACGCAAAAAATCATAGATGAAAATCTTAAAAATCCTCATAGATTAGTTAAGACTACCTCTCTGGATATGGATTTGAATCCCAAGTCTCGTCTGTACACTTTGTTACTTTGTTATTACTTTGACGATTCTGTGTCATTTATGAGTGTATTGGATGAATATGTAGAGTATGAAGCCCTAACCTTGTATGAAAGAAACAGATTGCATGAAGAAAGCCTTATCATCAAATCTATAGAAGAGACAGATATAGATCAACTTTCAACTCATCTCAAGGCAATAGCAGATATATTGTTACCAAGGATTCAAGATGGAGCGTCACTTCAGAAACTAAATAAGACTTTGGCTTCTGAGAAAGATTTAGAGTCATATAAGCCAATGTCAAGTAACGAGATTCAAGTAATGACTCTTCACAAGTCAAAAGGCTTGGAATTTGATGTTGTCTTTCATTTGAATATGAGCGATTGGGAATTGCCATATAAACAGATAGAGCATGGTGATTTTAATAATCCTAAATACCCTAATTGGGAGCAAGATCTTAATCTTCATTATGTGGGAATTACAAGAGCAAGGAAAGCTTGCTATTTGGTTCGGGGAACCCAAAGGACGAACTCTTATGAATGTCTGAAAAACGCAAAGGATTCGGAATTCCTTAGCATTCATGGACTTGACACTTTACGTAAGGATATATGGTATGGATTTTAGATAGTATATTATGTCAAATCAATCATCAGATAACAACAAACGAATAGCAATGAATACGTTTTTTCGAATGCAGTTCTTGATGGTAGTATCATAGTTTATGAGACGATGTTTATAGCATGGATGTTGAAATAACAGAGAATATTATGAGCGAAGAACAATACAACGAATTGCTGAAAGCCTACACAAAGGAAGCTTTGGCAAGTATGATAAAGGCTGCAGTAGGTTTCCCGCACCTTATGCAAGTATGTATTGTCATCAGTTTGATAATTTCAAGAACGTTGCTGATTTCTTTGAATTTGCAGCAAAAATTACGAGGATATAATATTGGATTATGAAGAGCAATGATAAACAAAATCATAAGGTGACCGATATGAACAGTAAAACAACAACGAGAGTGCTAAGCATAGATATGGGGCAAGAAGTCGTGGATTTCCTTCGTAAAGAGAATCTCGAAACCTATGATGGTACTTTTGGCCCCTTTGTCGATGCAAGGAATGTTGATTATTGCTGGGATATATTGCCGATATATTTAGAACAGAATCTTCCTGATAACCTACATGAATATAGTGTTGTCATAGAAGACCTGGGATTCGAGCGAAAGACAATACCATATGATTTAGAACAAGTTGATAAGCAAAAGGCTATTGTCGAGGATAGATCATTTAAGTGTCTATGTTTGGCTAAGCCAATAAATGTTTTGGATCCAGTTCCATTTGGCTGTTTTTTGCTAAAACGAGAATTTGATAAGAAAAAAGGTGAACTTATAAAAATTATATTTCAAGCCCCTAAAAATGAGGTTCGATATAGTGGAATAAGGGTTTCTAATAATATTCATAATATTGGAGTTTTCTTAAACTATCAAAATATAGTGGATTTTTCGCAAAAATCATTAAGCGGTGATAGAGTAAAATTGGTTAATGAATATCGTCTTTCTGAAATTCTCTTTTCTGGTTTGGAAGATCAATTGTCATATTCACAAACATTCTTTCATCCTTCTATACCAAAGAACGGAAGTTATGATACTGAGCCAAATCCACATTTTATCCCATTGCTTCTTAATGAGCAAGGTGACATCATATCCTATGTTTACTTTGAAAAGAAAACGTGCACATTTGTTTTGCCACAAATAGAGAATAAGGTTGTTCTGTTGGAGCGATTGTTTACGAATTGCTTATATCGTAATTTCTCAGAATTGTTCCCGTTACAAACTAAAAATACTTGGCTGACTAAGAAAGAATATGAACTTCCTGAAATTGTTCAGCTTTGTGAAGAAAAGGAAGAAGCCCGACAAATCTATGAGAATACGATAGACCAAAAAGATAAGTCGATTGTCGAGATACGGAAAAAGTACAACTTTCTTTATGCGATGCTAACAGAATCAGGTGAAACTTTAGTCAACAATGTGAAACAATATTTGGAATGGTTAGGCTTTGATAATGTGCAGTCAATGGATGAAGAGGTAAAGGAGGGAGAAGATTTTCAAGAAGATTTGCAGATACATTTAGCCAATAATGAATTGTTGATAATTGAGGTTAAAGGTCTTCATGGAACATCAAAAGATAACGAATGCTCACAGATATCCAAAATAGAACTTCGACGTATACATGAGCGTAAATATTCAAACGTTCATGCTCTCTACATTGTCAATAATGAAAGGGGGAAAGAACCTCTCAAGCGACAGATGCCACCATTTACAGCATCTCAAATCAAAGATGCTGAGTTTGCTCATAGAGCAATGACTTATACCTATCAGTTATTCAACTTGTATTTTGAAATAGAGTCAGGTATAATTACAAAGGAAGAAGCTAGAAATGCTCTCTTTCAAAATGGTCTTGTAGATTTTCGTTCTAACTTTAAATCCATTGGTAAACCATATAGCTATTTTAAAAATAATAAAGTAGCTTGTATAGAATTGCATGATACAATCCTATCTGTGGGAGACAAAGTTTACTTTGAAGATGATAGAAAGAGATTGAATGTAGTGGAAATCGTAAATATTCAAGTAGATTGTCAGAATAAGCAAACAGTAAAGGTTGGTAAAGTTGGAATAGAATTTAATATGAAGATACCCAAAGGTGCAGTTCTTCTATACAAGCACCTATAGCTCCATGCGGTCCCATCCCGCACAATCTTTTACTCATTTTATCCGAGACAGATATAATTTATCTTATAATATGGGCAATTGGATACATGAAACGAATGATGATATCAAGCCATTGGAAAATTGACAATCATGTGATGTAATCAGAATGAATACAACGAACAGAGGGGAACGACCAAAGACTGGTTGTTCCCCTTTGTTCGTTTAGAGGCAATTGTATCAGGTGTATCTGTCAACTCTGATTTTCCCATCAATTATCGGCTTGCGGTAATTGGTGGTGAGGAGGGACTGGTAGATGATGCCAACGCCAAAATACTGGCAGCCCTATAAGCTGCAGAAAAGAATAAAAAGAGGGATTTTGTAAAATGAACCAAAATGAACCATTTTTCCTGAATCTTTACATGAGAGATACAGAAAAACCTAAAACTTTCTTTCAATCAACGACTTAGGAAATTATGTACGAAAAGAATAGTAAAATAATGTTGATTTTCGTAGAATGATATTAATTTTTTAACACGCATAATTTGCTAGTTTCCAACAATTTTCGTATTTTTGCAAGGAGATTCTGTGTCTCTTATATCGAGATTCAGAGGAACGTCATCAAAAAACGAACTTGATTCGCATGATGAAAGAGACAAATATACAATCACAGGTTATGTCCACTATTGCAGGGGGACGACGGCGAAGCCATGGCAAAAAGTGAAGGCCAGCAATGCCAGCCAAAAGGAGTTATAAGAGTTAATCAAGGCGGTGTCGGGCAGCCCAGCTTCCAGCATCCAGACACGGACACTCCTTTGGAGTAGTCCCAGGCAAGTCCCGATGACCCACAATCTTCGCTTTCGGAAAGAGAATCTTCAGATTCCTGAAAAGGTCAATGAGTCTCGTTTCCTGCTCTGTTGTCATGGTGTTGCAAGGCTTGCCTTGCTCATCGAGCCCTCCCTCATAGCAGATGCCGATAGAGCATCTATTATAAGGTCTGGCATGAGCCCCCACCTCCAGCAGCTTACGGTGCTGCGTCATCGTACCATCCCTACGGATGTAGAAGTGGTAGCCGATGTCATAAAACCCACGAGCCTTATGGTCACGGCGCAGCTGTTCCACACTATAGTCCTGATTGCATCGGGTAGCCGAGCAATGCAGTACCAGAAATCTCACAGAGTCGGCAGACATCATGTTCTTGCCGTTCTCCACTTTGGCGAGGAGCATGCGCTCAGAGCGTACCTTCCCCCCGCCAATGTTCATTGGAAATGTATCTTTCGTCATAGGAATAATTCAACATTCAACATTCAATACTCAACATTGCTATAAGGCATTCGCGCACGAGCTTACTCCCAGTGCTGTGAGAGCAGCAATCAGCGCCTGTACGATGGCATTCACGATTTGAGTCCAGGAAATCTTGTTTGGATTTGATTCAGAGTTAGAACGAAACATTTTCATAATCAATAAAATTTAAATGAAACAATAAGTTACTGAACTTTCGCATGTGGTTCAAGTACGGGCTGAAGGCCCAAAGCTCCTAGCCCAGGGCATCGCCCTGGGTATGATGGCAATCAGCAAGACGCCCTGTAAGGGCAAAAGCTTTATGTTTTGCCTGGAGTTTTAAAGCTTTTGCCCTTTCAGGGCGTGTGGGCAAAACTTGCGAAAGTTCAGTAAGTGATCAGAGTTTAGCAGTGCCTCCCTTTCAGAGAGGTAAGGCACTGCCAGAGTTGGAAACTATTCCAATCCGTCACCATTGTCGGAACCAGTTCCGCCAGCCTCGGTGCCGGAACCGCCGCCAGTAGTCTCTCCGCCTGTACTCTCACCGCCAGTAGTCTCTCCGCCGGTAGTCTTATCCTTCTTCTCTTCACCGTACTTGACGAGTTCGATGGAATCAGGAATCAGGTTGTAGAGACGAGTACCATTCTGCAACTTGGTGAAAGAAGGACGGAAGGCAGGAACGAGACTCTTGACGAGTTTAGCGTTCGCCTTACTCTCATCTTCTACAGCTTTGCCGGTAATGAAGCGGATGAAGAGCTTGCCGAATCCAAGCAACTCGATGTCGTAACCCTTCTTCAGGTTCTCCTTCACGTAGTAAGCATAGCGGTCGAGTACCGCCTTTACGTCTGCAGGAGTAGCTGTAGACTCCACTGCGATTTGGTTAGCAACCTCCTCGGTGGTCAAGGTTCCGTAACTGTAAGGTCTAACAGAAAAGAGTGTCTGACCCTTCTTCTCACCCATGTTAATGGTCTTCTTTGCAACTTTGTAGCTTTTACTCATAATTAAAACATTTAAAAGATTAATACTAAAGTTCAGTCATCGTCAGTCCAAAGAGATTTGCAATCCCGTTTGTTCTGATTGACGTTGCGAAGATACAATATTTCAGAGGCGAAATCAAGCTCCTTCACTGACGTTCACCATCTGTTTACTGCTCATTCACTATACGTTCACTTTTAATAAAAATCATAGCAATGGAAGATACCAGCAAGGCAAATATCGTCTTTAATATCTCTGGCGGTAACAACCAGATTCTGCCCAATGCTATCAAGGCTGAGCAAAACTTTTATGGCGACAAGTACATAGAGGAGATGATGAAGGCGAAGACCACAAGTCAAGAGCCTGTTCTCTCACCCGAAACAACCCGTCTCTCCTTATATATTAATAATGTGGAAGCGTTAGCAGAATATGTAGCCAAGCTCTCTGCATGCACCAATGCCAAGGAATTGGCTCAGGTGGTGATGGATATGGTGAATGATACAGATGTAAAGGTTGACCAAGATATTATGGTGAAGCAGGAGTTCATCGAAGTCTTACAGCCCTTGGCACCACAGGTTACTACAGGCATCAGTAATATCCGCAAGTATATCAATGAAGCCTGGTATAAGTGGAAATGATCACCAATGAAGTAGCGTGAGGAAAAATGCTGACAAAAGGCACTTCTACACACTCCATAATTTCAGAATTTTCAATGAATCCAAATTCAATTTGTAGAATTGAAATTATGTTGAGGCTTGGTAAATTGCTGATAATCAGCAGTGTATAAAAATTGAAAAATATACTTGGTCTCTTGAAAATCTATAGTTGTACGACTATGACCCCTATAGTTGTACGACTATAACTCCAGAGTTGTACAACTATAGCATGTATAGTCGTACAACTGTAGCTTTACAGTCGTACAACTATAGGATTTTCAACTCGCAAAACTTGCGGATTATGGTCAATTGCTGCTGAAAATTGGCTTTTATTGATTCTAGATGGTTAATTTAGTATGGAGGATAAAAATTTGTACATGATACAGAAGGCACAGGAGTTCATGAATGAGAATCACTTTGCTGATGTCTCCCGAGTGCAATGTCTGCTACGCAAGATGATGTCCAAGGAGTATCATGGCCTCATCGATCAAATCAAGGAGTGTCAGGATCCCCATGCTATCTTCAATATTCAAGGCGGAAACAATCTCATTGCGCCCACTGCCAGCCAGGCTGAGCAAAAATTGGTGGAGAAACCTGCTGACGAGATAAAAAAAGATAAGGAATAATCAAGAAAGAAGACCGAGATGCTGAACGATTTCGATTCACCATTCGATATCACCGTAGATTTCCACAAGTAATTGGGCGGAGTTGAAAAAACACCCCAAAAATTTGGTAGTTTCACAGAAAACCCTTATTTTTGCACCTAAAAAAGGAGATACAATAATGAAGACAATAGATCAGATTTTGAAAATAAAGGCAGTAGTGCTTTACATTCTGAAAGCATTCCCAGAAGGAGTTGATTATATTCATCTCTTTAAGGTTATGTATTTTGCGCAGCAAGATCAGTTAAAGGAATATGGATTGCCAATCATTTACGATACCTTTGTTGCAAGAAAGCATGGTCCTGTACCTGCTTTAACCTATAAGGTGTTGCGTGGTATTGAAGGCAAGGCAGACCTTTCTACGCCAGAATTAAAGGATTTTGCAGATTCATTGAATATAGCTATCTCTCAGGATGGTCATCAACTTGTTCTAGCTTCCAAGAATGCGGAATGCGATATGGATGAATTGTCTGTAGCTGATGTGAAGATGTTGGATAAATGGATTGAAAAGTGCAAGGATGTAGAATCCTTTGACCTATCCGATAAGTCACATGAAGACAGAGCGTGGAAACGTGCAAAACGTCAGGCTGACAAGACAGGTGAGGACTCCAAGATAACCATGTATGATATGGCAGCTGCGGCAGGAGCAAGCAAAGACATGCTATGCGTAATTCGTGACCGCCAATCAGTTCAAAAAGCATTATCATGGATTTAAGGGAGTTGCAGAAATCCTATCTTGATAATCTTCGTAAGGTTACCGAAGATAAATTAGAAATAGGTTCATTGGTACGAACAGTTATTTCAATAGAAGAAGGCTTGGTTTTCAAGGATGGAAGAAAGCAGAAACCAAAGAAGTTAGTAATTATCGGAGTAGATAAAGTGAAAAAAGTATGTTATGGTTCTGTATTGGTTAATACAAAAATGAGTCCTAAGGCAGCTTATTCCGATTCTTTTCTTTCAGCCCAATATCTTCTTCATCAAACAGATTATCCTGAATTCTTGAAGTATGATAGTTTTGTTGATTGTGGCATGCTCTTTTCTATCCCATTAAAGAAATTGATGGAAGGAGAGTATTTTGGAACTTTGACCTCCCAAGATCTCCAAGGAATCTTTGAGGTACTTAAAACAACCGAAACTCTTACTAATAAGGAAAAGAAGAGATTTGGAATCGTTTGATAAATCTTAAAAATCTGTGTACTCAGCGAAATCTGTGGGACATTAGAAAGAATAAACTCCCCCATTCGAGCGACGACAAGTGCAGAGCGATACTGCGGTGGGGAACAAATATAATATTTTTCAAAAAACTGATAGGTGTAACTACTTATAATATAGTAGAGACGCAGTCTTGGTGATATACGAATCGTTGCTTGCAACGAAAAAAATCTGTGAGATCCGTGAGATCCGTGAGCGACTAAGAAATAATATTGAGTATTGATTTTTGAACACGAATTTCTTGAATCTCTCGAATCTTTAGAGACTAAGCAACATATTCGTGTAATTCGTGCAATTCGTGTTCAGTAAAATCAATGCGTAATTCGCGTGCAGAGAAATATCTATTGCTGCGAAGTTTAGTGAGAACCGTTGCTGCAACGAGAGTATCTGTGCAAATCCGTGAATTGAAAATCGGCGGCCGAAGGGAGATTTGTCCACCGGACCCACTGACCAGTGGGAAGTAAAGCCAAATCTGTGGGAGATTAGAGCAAGAATCAAAAACTCCTCCAAAAATTTGGTAGTTTCACAGAAAACCCTTATATTTGCAGCCAATAATTTAGAATATTACGATTATGGCAACATTGGTACTCGATAATACATTATATCAAGGCTATGCAACGATAGCAGAGCAGAATAACATCAGTGTGACTGATGCTATGGCAGAAGCTTTACGATTATTGAAGCAACACTTGAAAAAGAAACCAAGTCTTTCGTTAAGACAACGACTTGAGAAGCGAATTCTTGAACTTCGAGATTTGCCGGCAAATTGGGATTATGCGGGTTCCCCTTCCATATCATCAGAAGCATGTGATTATTCTCAGAAGGTTGTTGCATGTTGTAGCGAATCGTTACTTCAAGGATTAGCAATATTCCCAAATACCAATGGCTATATATTAATGCAATGGAAGACCTCCAAAGGAGACGCCTGTTTATCTATTCTTAGTGATAGGATAGTGTATGATGTCAATTATGGAGAGATAGAGAAAGAGGGCATCCTCCCACTTTCGGAACTCCCTAAATTTTTGGAAGTCTTAAAGAACATAGCCTAATGGAATGTGATATAACATTTGAGAAACCAGTATTGAAAGATTTGGAGGAGATTGCTCGATTGTTGTCTTCTCCAGCCTTTTATGATGAAAATACCCATCAGTTGAATTTTGCGGCATTTAATCTTCGACGTTTTACGAATGGTGAAGTAGAGTCTTATGTCTCATTGTCCAGGCTGTCTTTTATAGACCAAAAGCATTTGAATAAAAAAGGTAAGTATGTTTTTAAAAAGACAGAAAGCCATTATGTGGGTTATGCTCTTTTTACTCCAAGTTATTTAGCAAACTTACATGATAGATTAAGAATATATCCTGTTAAAGCAGGTCTTAATGATCATTGTGGTATGTTTTTCTTGGATAAGGATAAGAAGTTAATCTGTGATGACTTGACGATTCGTCCTTATACATTAAAAACGTTACGCTCTCTTTGTGACTTATTGCAAGCTAATGTTGTTTTAAAATAGGGGTAGTACCCAGCACCTTTAGCAAGATAATAGGAAGGCGGTCCCATCCCGCACAATATGGCGAGGGCTTTGATGCCCCGCCAACCTTATTGCGTAGCGGTTCTGAGCACCGGAGGGCGGTTACATCCCTTGCCCTTTTGGAAAGGGCGAGGGCTTGGGAGTGGGTTAAGGACCCCCTCTTCGCAAGAGGGGGACAGGGGAGTCGAAAAATGTTATAGTGCTTAGCTGCTTATTACGAAGCATGCAATGCTGAAAGATTTCGCTTCACCATTCGATATCACCGTAGATCTCTACAAGTAATTGGTCAGAGTTGAAAAAACTCCCCCAAAATTTGGTGGTTTCACAGAAAACCCTTATCTTTGCTGCGAATTAAATATAGAAGTTATGGCACAGTTAACATTACAGATAGATAGTCCATCTTTGTTGGAGCAATTAAAGAATGTCCTCTCTCTTATGAGAGGCGTTAAAATAGTTTCAGACTCCCCAGTTTCAAGGAGTGCTGCTTTGGAAGATGTTCCAAACGCAGAAACTTTGGCAGCAATGAAAGAGGCTGAGAGTGGTCATGATGCGGGAGTAGTTCGAGTAGATAGCTTAGAAAGTTTCATGGCATCAATGGAGGAATAGGGTTTATAAAAGAAATTCGAAAGACCTCGCAGTTCAAGAAAGATTTAAGAATGATAAAGAATTTGTAGAAACGCTTATATAAGAACAATAATGCAATAGAATTAGTTCGTTTAGCTTCGCATTCTGAATTATTTGGTAAAGGACGTAAGCGCTGATCTCCATAACAGTCAGGCGGTCCCATCCCGCACAACATGGCGAAGACCGCTTTGGTCCGCCAACCTTAGAGCGTAGCGGTTCCGAGCACCGGAGGGCGGTTACATCCCTAATCCCTATGGTAGGGATTTAGGGCTTGGGTATAGGGTAAGGACCCCCTCTTCGCAAGAGGGGGACAGGGGAGTCGAAAAAATACAAGACTAAGATAATTATGAATAAAGAAGAAAGAAATACCTTTCGAAAGGAAATGTTAGGTAAGTTAGAAGAACAATGGGCTAAGAATAATCGCCCTGAAGACGATCTCTTCTATTACCACCCTTCTGAAGATAAAATAGTCTTATCTCATTCCCTATTCTGGGTAATGACCCAAAACATAAAAGGTAAGGTAGGAAAGGAAAAGTACTTATTGCTTCTCCGCCAATATCAGGAAGAGATGCTCGAAGCCTGGCTTACGGAATCGTCAGATTTCAAAGACCTCTTGCACTATTGCAATGTCATCTATAATACTCTTCCCATGATACTAAGAGGTGTCTATAATTTCAGCACAGACAAGGACGCACGCCGTCTTGGTGCTATCTGTGTAGTAGCAGGTGGTTATGGTGGGGACATAAAAGAAGAGAAAGCCAATGAGTTGCTAGATGACATCGACTTCTATTACAATAAGGTGAAGTGTCGCAAGATAGAGCAGATGCTTCCGACCTTAAATAAATTAGTAGTTGCAGAACAACAGTCTTGGATGGGTTCAATGTAGATTCCTTTCTTCTACGCAAGATTTTTTTGAAAATCTCTTGGTTGTTCCGAAATAAAGTTGTATCTTTGCTTTCTATAAAAATATAGTAGAATAATAGCATATGTCTAAAGATAATAACAACTTAACAATATTGTCAGGGCAATCAGTACTCTTGCCTTCTCAAAATGAAATTCAAAGGAGAATATATTCTATTCGTGGCGTGCAGGTGATGCTTGATCGTGACCTCGCCCAGCTCTACCAAGTTGAGACAAAAGTTCTTAATCAGGCAGTAAAGCGTAACATGAAGCGCTTTCCTGATTATTATATGTTTCGTTTGACAGAAGAGGAATGGAATAATTGGAAGTCACAATTTGTGACCTCCAATTATATGAGTGAAGATGAAATTCAGGCTATAAAGATGGGAGTCAGACGTCCTCCTTTTGCTTTTACTGAACAAGGTGTAAGCCAATTGTCATCCGTATTGAAAAGTGACCGTGCTATTGAGACAAGCATTCGCATAATCGATGTTTTTGTTGCCATGCGCAAATTTATCTTCTCTAATGCAGGATTATTTCAGAGAATAGAGTCGCTTGAAGCATTTCGTATAGAAACTAAACGAGGCTTGAAAAATATAGATGCTCGTTTTGATCAGATTATGAGTCGTCTAGATGATGGTTCGCTTAAGCAAAAATTGGGGATTTTCTTTGATGGACAAATGTTTGATGCCTTTGTCTTGGTAGAGGAGCTAATCCAAAAGGCTAAACGTAGGATCGTTCTAATTGATGACTATATAACAGCTTCTCTCTTGGATCGTTTTCATAAGCGTAATACAGGCGTAACTTTAGATTGTTATGTGAAAAGTCGATTTGCAACACCTGCTTTATGTGATGCTATAGCAAATTATAACACCCAGTATCCTTTAGAGCCGACAAGACTTCATACCTTTGAGCGTTCACATGATCGTTGGCTTATTATAGACGATATCGTTTATCATTTTGGTGCATCTCTAAAAGATTTAGGAAAGCGTTGGTTTTCTGTCGATATTGTAACAGAACATACAGCAGATGATTTTATTTCGCGCCTGTAAAAGGCAGAATGTTAAAAAATATCCCCATTCGAGTGGCGACAAGCGCAGAGCGATACTGCGGTGGGGAACAAAAATGGTGGTCTCAACCAGTAAGCCGCCCCCCATGCACCCCCAATCAGCAAGCTATAGCAAATTATAGCAAGTTATACCCAGGCGGTCCCATCCCGCACAATTTGGCGAGGGCTTTGATGCCCCGTCAACCTTATAGCGTAGCGGTTCTGAGCACCGGAGGGCGGTTACATCCCCGCTTCCTGAGGAAGAGGGGCTTGGGGAGAAAGTGGAGCTCTCCTTGCAGGAGAGACGGAGAGGTAGAAAAAGCCTTTATCAACAAGGAAGGACGGGATGATTTGCATGCAAAGCCGTTTTGACAATCATGTGATGTAATCAGAATGAATACAACGAACAAAGGGGAACGACCAAAGACTGGTTGTTCCCCTTTGTTCGTTTAGAGGCAATTGTATCAGGTGTATCTGTCATCTCTGATTTTCCCATCAATTATCGGCTTGCGATAATTGGTGGTGAGGAGGAACTGGAAGATGATGCCAACGCCAAAATACTGGCAGCCCTATAAGCCACAAAAAAGAATAAAAAGAGGGATTTTGTAAAATGAACCAAAATGAACCATTTTTCCAGAATCTTTACATGAGAGATACAGAAAAACCGAAAACTTTCGTTCAATCAACGACTTAGGAAATTATGTACGAAAAGAATAGTAAAATAATGTTGATTTTCGTAGAATGATATTAATTTTTTAACACGCATAATTTGCTAGTTTCCAACAATTTTCGTATTTTTGCAAGGAGATTCTGTGTCTCTTATATCGAGATTCAGAGGAACGTCATCAAAAAACGAACTTGATTCGCATGATGAAAGAGACAAATATACAATCACAGGTTACGTCCACTATTGCAGGGGACGACGGCGAAGCCATGGCAAAAAGTGAAGGATATGTAGCTGAAAATGGTTTTCATGTCCCTAATCCCATGTAATTATAACTCGAACAAAAAGGTGAATGTCAAGGCTGCCTAATAGGTAGCTTTGGCAATACCAATTAATAATATACTTTTTTTGAAAAATGTTGGATGTGCTAACTGCTGAAAATCAGTAGTTACGTTCTAACGGTGATTTACTAAAATGGTAATAGCTGAGTCGATTCATTTAAGTTAGAAAATAAAAAATTATCATACAATGACAAAAGATGAGTTATATGATAAGCTAATTGCTATGCTCCCAGTCGAAAATAAAGACGATAAAGAATTTCGTGTTTTATTATCAGATAGTTTTCGAACATATCAAAGTTATCTTGATGATACTCCAGAAGTGGAAATGGAAGTCAAGAAAGAGGTTACTCATATTTGTGAGACATTGAAAGAAATGGTCAAGGCGCAATATAAGGGGTTGCATTCACAAGCTTTTAGTAAATTGTCCAATCTCTTCTATGGTACATCTGGTCATAAAGGATTGAGTGAGGTGCTTCCTGTAACTATATTGGGTGAGCATAGTAGTTTCTTTAGGGCGAGAACTCATAGTGGTAATGGTAAATTTACGTATGAGGATATGTTTCATATACCATTTGATAAACGGGGAATCGTCAAGACACAGCGTTATAGTTTCCCTGGTTATCCTTGCTTGTATGTTGGCGCAACAACTTATGCATGTTGGGAAGAGTTGCATAGGGTAGATTTTGATTTATGTATGTTTTCTCGTATTGAAACTCAGAAGAAAATTGCATTGTTGAATATGAGAATCCCTTCAAAAGCAAAATATGACGAAGACATAAAAACAGTCCTGTATTTGATGCCACTTTTGATTGCTTCAATGGTAATCGTCAAGAATTTAGATGCTGTTTTTAAGCCAGAGTACATAGTTCCTCAGTTGGTGAGTGAATGGATTATATCTCATAATGACAAGAAAGAAACGAGGAAGACGAGAGTGTAAACTAAACTGTGTCAAGCTACAATAAAAGTAGTTTAACACAGTTT
>ENA-OPAR01000463-OPAR01000463.1-human-gut-metagenome-genome-assembly--contig:-NODE-463-length-19331-cov-30.495850_pt1 | contig 19331 bp, 20 predicted proteins | sample MGYA00241061_ERZ501438 | MGnify/ENA primary metagenome ERZ501438 (study PRJEB25962, sample SAMEA2042580) | human gut metagenome | biome: human gut; feature: human-associated habitat; material: faeces...
TATTAGGGCTTACTCGGGACTTGCACCCGTTAGACAATGCTCATGCCGAGCATACGCAATAAAAAGACATGCGCCCCCCAGGACGCATGTTTTTTTATATATGCGAGATGAAATATGCAAGAATGGGATATGCAAGAATGAAAGTTGGAGAAAACAAAATACAGGAAGTGGAGAAAACAAAAATCCCCAGCCATCAAATGAATGATAGCTGGGGATTCAATCTTTTCAAAATCTAGAGGCTAAACTCCCTATGTGTTATCACTAACACTATAAAAAATTTAGCGCTGGATTTACTTCACCTTTGCAACGATAGCCTTGAAAGCCTCAGGGTTGTTTACAGCGAGGTCAGCGAGAACCTTACGGTTGATCTCGATACCAGCCTTGTGAAGAGCACCCATCAACTGGCTGTAGCTCATACCATCGAGGCGAGCAGCAGCGTTGATACGCTGGATCCACAATGCGCGGAATGTGCGCTTCTTGTTACGACGATCGCGATAAGCGTAGGTAAGACCCTTCTCCCAAGTGTTCTTAGCTACTGTCCATACATTCTTGCGAGCTCCATAGTAACCCTTAGTGAGCTTCAAGATTCTTGTTCTTTTTGCTTTTGATGCAACGTGATTTACTGATCTTGGCATAATTTTTTTTCTTTAAAAGTTCGACTAAAAAGTTAATAATTAACGGAGGCAGAGCAAGTCGCGAACCTGCTTCAAGTTTGAACGGTCTACGAGAGTCTCACCAAGGAGATTTCTCTTCTGCTTCTTTGTCTTCTTAGTCAAGATGTGACTGTGAAAAGCGTGATGACGCTTAATCTTACCTGTACCGGTGAAACGGAATCTCTTCTTTGCGCCGGAATTAGTCTTTACTTTTGGCATTTTTACTTTTAATTTTAAATTGTTATTTATTATAGCGATGGCAACGCATATACCAGGGCGTTACGCATCTTTTTTTCTTAATCCTCTGTTCCTTCGGCGAGTTTCTTCAGGGCATCGCCGCCTTTAGCATTGGCGAGCAAGCCATTCTTCTCAGCATTAGCAGCGCGCTCTGCATCTGCAGCAGCCTTAGCTTCAGCCTCTCGCTTCTCACGGTCCATCTTCTGCTGGCTCTTCTTTGCAGTACCAGCCTTCTTAGGACTCATGTAGAGGAACATCTTCTTACCTTCAAGCTTTGGCATCTGCTCCACCTTTCCGTACTCTTCCAAATCATTGGCGAAACGGAGAAGAAGAACCTCACCCTGCTCCTTGAAGAGAATAGAGCGACCACGGAAGAAAACGTATGCACGAACCTTGTTACCCTCGTTGAGGAACTCCTTAGCGTGCTTGAGCTTGAACTGATAGTCGTGCTCATCGGTCTGAGGTCCGAAACGGATTTCCTTGGTCTCCACCTTTACCTGCTTCTGCTTCATTTCCTTTGCATGCTTCTTCTGCTGGTAAAGGAATTTAGAATAGTCAACTATACGGCAAACTGGTGGTTGCGCATTAGGAGATATCTCGACTAAGTCAAGCTCTTGCTGACGAGCCAACTCCAACGCCTTACGTGCTGGCATCACTTCTGCTCCACCATCACTCACTACTCTCACGTCGCGTGCACGAATCTGTTCGTTTACGCGGTACTGATTTTTCATTTTGTCATTTTTCATTAACTATTCGATATATTCTTTTTTGTCTTTTTGATTAAACGGCTGCAAAGTTACGATTATTTTGTGAAACCACCAAGGATTTCCCGCAGATTTTTCATTTTTAACCTTATATTTTATTAAAAATCACACAGTTTTCGTTTTTTGTCCCACAGATTTCACAGATTTACACAGATTTAAATCTTTGCTTCAATAATCTGTGTAAATCTGTGAAATCTGTGGGACTAAAAGAAAACAATCTGCGGGACTAAAGAAGATCAATCGATGGAAGTATATCCATTGACTTTACGGAAGATTGATTTTCGTATATCTGTGGTGGAAAAATTGACCAATATTCCAAGATGCTTCTTCGCCACACGCAAATACGTAAGCAATTGCTTATGAAAGACATCTTTCATTTCTGCCACAGACTTCAGTTCGACTATGACTTTATCTTCTACAAGAATATCCAGACGGAAATCTACAGGCAAAACCTTACCATCATACATGACATCCAACTTTACCTGATTCTCTACCCTAAGTCCATCTTTGCGCAACTGATAGCACAGAGCTGCTTCATAAACCGACTCAAGCAAACCTGGTCCCAATTCATTATAAACCTTATAAATAGCTCCAATGATCTTATAAGATATCTCATTTTCTGTCATAACCAAACGATTTTAAAATCCTCCTTAACAAAAAAATCTCCCACAGACGTCACAGTTGTTACAGATATTCAACAGAACACACAAAAATCTGTGTAAATCTGTGAAATCTGTGGGACTAAACCCTCAACACAAAAAATCTGTGGGACAGAGCCCTCAACAGAAAAAATCTGTGTAAATCTGTGAAATCTGCGGGAGATTAGAAAATATCAATCTGCGGGATTACTCCTCAGCTGCCTTCAGCTGCTCTGCAACCTCGGCATTGATGCGCTGAGCGAACTCTTCCATGCTCATGGTAGCCTGTTCGCCACCACCCTGCTTACGCATAGATACCAAGCCCTCGGCACTCTCCTTCTCACCAACGATGACCATGTAAGGAACACGCTTCAACTCGTTGTCGCGAATCTTGCGGCCAATCTTCTCGTTACGGTCATCAACCAAAGCACGTACACCCTGCTTGTCAAGATACTGACGTACCTTCTGAGCATAATCGTTGAACTTCTCAGAGATAGGAAGAATTGCAACCTGGTCTGGAGTCAACCACAATGGGAAGTGACCGGCGGTATGCTCGATGAGAACGGCTGTGAATCGCTCCAGTGAACCGAATGGTGCACGGTGAATCATCACAGGAGTCTTCTTAGAGTTATCCTCAGCTGTATACTCCAACTTGAAACGCTCTGGCAAGTTGTAATCCACCTGGATGGTACCCAGCTGCCAGCGACGGCCGATGGCATCCTTTACCATGAAGTCGAGCTTAGGACCATAGAAGGCAGCCTCGCCAATCTCCTCACGAGTCTCAAGACCCTTCTCCTTGCAAGCCTCGCGGATAGCATTCTCGCTCTCTTCCCAAATCTCATCAGAACCGATATACTTCTCTGTATCCTTAGGATCGCGGAGAGAAATCTGTGCCTCGTAGTTCTCGAAACCGAAGATCTTGAATACCTTCAGGATTACGTCAATTACATTCTCGAACTCAGACTTTACCTGATCTGAACGAACGAAGATGTGAGCATCATCCTGAGTAAATGTACGAACACGGGTCAAACCATGGAGCTCACCGCTCTTCTCATAGCGGAATACGGTACCGAACTCAGCGATACGCAAAGGAAGATCCTTGTAAGAACGAGGCTTACGAGCGTAGACCTCGCAGTGGTGAGGACAGTTCATTGGCTTGAGCATATACTCCTCATCCTCCTCAGGAGTCTGGATAGGCTGGAATGCATCCTTGCCATAGTGAGCATAGTGACCAGATGTTACATAGAGACTCTTGCCACCGATACCTGGGCAGATAACCTCCTGATAGTTGTAAGGCTTCAGGAGAGAACGGAGCAACTCCTGCAAACGCAGACGGAGCTGTGTACCCTTTGGCAACCAGATAGGAAGACCCTTACCTACACGCTCTGAGAACATGAAGAGTTCCATCTCCTTACCAATCTTACGGTGGTCACGCTTCTTAGCCTCTTCGAGGATAACCAGGTACTCGTCGAGCATCTTCTTCTTAGGGAAGCTGATACCGTAGATACGGGTCATCTGCTCGCGCTTGGCATCACCGCGCCAGAATGCACCAGCCACACTTGTAATCTTCACTGCCTTGATAAGACCAGTATTCATCAAGTGAGGACCACGGCAAAGGTCGGTGAAATTGCCCTGGGTATATGTGGTGATGGTACCATCCTCCAAGTCCTGCTCAATATGCTCGCACTTATAAGTCTGACCATCAGCCTTGAACTCAGCGAGAGCTTCAGCCTTAGCCACCTCCTTGCGAACCACAGGTTCGTTCTTCTTGGCAAGTTCCATCATCTTAGCCTCAATCTTGGCGAAATCATTCTCTGAAATCACCTGACCCTCGGCTGGCATCACGTCGTAGAAGAAACCACTCTCTACGGCTGGACCGAAACCGAACTGGATGCCTGGGTAAAGCTCCTGAAGAGCCTCAGCCAACAAGTGGGCAGATGTATGCCAGAATGTGTGCTTACCCTGCTCATCCTCAAACTTGTAGAGTTCTACGTTAGCATCCTCATTGATAGGACGGTTCAACTCTACTGTCTCACCATTAACACCGCAAGATACAACGTTGCGAGCGAGAGCCGGTGAGATGCTCTCGGCGATTTGTAAGCCAGTTACGCCCTGTTCATACTCACGAACAGATCCGTCTGGGAATGTGATTTTTACCATAACAACTTAGTATTTTTATTAAATCGCCTGCAAAAGTACGATTTCTTTTTGTAACAAGCGAATAAAAATGCATTTATTTTGCTAAACTTTGCTAATACCTCTTTATATTAAGGGCTTTTAAGACCGAAAATGCTGAGATATTGAAGTTTTCATCTGCTTTTCTACCAATATTTCGTAACACTTTGTAAAATTCAGATACATTTTTAGCCAATAAGTTTTGGAGAAACAAATATTTTCATTATCTTTGCATCCGATAACGTGACAAAATGTAAAGAAACATAGAAAATGGCAAAACCAAAGATTCTCATCATCTATACCGGTGGTACCATCGGTATGGGAAAGGACCCGATGACAGGTGTATTGGAACCTCTTGATTTCAATCACCTCGTTTCTTCCATGCCCGAATTCAAGCTCATTCAGGCAGAAATCGATGTGCGAAAATTCGACCCACCTATCGATTCCAGCGACATGGATCCAATGCGCTGGGCAGAAATAGTAAGCATGATATCCAACAACTACAACAACTATGACGGATTCGTAATCCTTCATGGCACCGATACAATGGCTTACACTTCGTCTGCCCTATCTTTCATGCTTGAGAATCTGACCAAACCTGTAATATTGACGGGTAGCCAGTTGCCTATCGGTGAATTGCGAACCGACGGCAAAGAGAATCTGATGACAGCCATAGAGATTGCTTCTGCCAAGAATGCTGAAGGACGCCCTATGGTGCCCGAGGTATGCATCTTCTTCAACGGCAAGCTGATTCGCGGTAACCGTGCCATCAAGATCAATGCCGAGGGATTTCATGCTTTCGATTCATTCAACTACCCTCACCTCTGCGATGTAGGAATCAATTTCCAATATCACGACCATCACATCCTCACACCGGATTACAGAAAGCCAATGGTTCCACATCTGAAGCTCGATCCGAACGTCATCGTGTTCAGTCTCTTCCCGGGTATCCAGGATAACATTGTGCGCCACGTGATGGAATCGCCAGACCTCCGTGGTATTGTGATGCGTACTTTCGGTTCAGGCAATGCTCCTCACACGCCATGGATCATGCGTCTTCTGGATCAGGCTGCCCATCGCGGAGTAAACATCGTGAATATCAGCCAATGTCTTACGGGCAGTGTAGAGATGGAACGCTACGGAGCCGGCTTCCAGTTGAAAGCTGCTCATGTGATAAGCGGATACGATTCTACGGTAGAGGCTATGGTCACCAAGATGATGTATCTGCAGGGAAGATATGCAGACAATAAAAAGGTAAGAGAAAAACTGACTGAATCTCTGGCGGGCGAAATCTCTATATAGTATAAGGTGAAATCTTCATCCATATAATGAAGCAATAAAGTAAATGACAAACTTGCGATAGTGTACACGATTAAGCTACAGATTGATAGTCTGTCATTTACTCGCTCATTATGAGGTATTTAGCGAAAACAAACAAAATATTCTACTAAAACTGAATAGTATTGCAGGAAATATGCAGGAAACTTTTAAAGAAGGTTAAATATCGACAGATTTTTAGCCAAAAAACTTGTTGCATATCATTTTTTGTGTAACTTTGCAGCGTAGAAAAAAAAGTAAAAGATCAGTATCCTTATTAGATACCAATCCGTAATATAAATTAATAAATCAACAAAACCTACAAATTATGAACATTAACAAGGTAAAGGAGTATGGTGAGTTCGTAGAAATTGCGGCTCCTGTAGAAAGAACAACAGCTGAAGAGTATCCAACAGTATTAGGCGGAGAAATTTGGTACAACTAAGAACTTCCTGCTAAGGATTTCTATCCTTTGTAACCGATAGTTTTTCCTTTAGCAGAACAGAAGCAAAAGGCTATTTTTATTTGATTCAGAACATCTTATAATTTTTAGCAGACACATTAGTAGCTCAATGATAAAGGCTCAATCCTCGAATAAAATCGGGAACTGAGCCTTTATTGTGTTTATATCTTACCATAGAGATATACAGAATCGGAAATTAGTGCTTACCACAGCAACCGCCCTCTCCGTGATGATGCTCGTGCTTGATGCCACCCTCTACAGCCTGATGCTGGTCGCGGAGCAGATCGTTCACGGTCTTCACTGGGTTGAATGTACCGAGAGGAACCTCTACGAATACTGTATTCCAGTCACTCATCGCACCATTCCAGAGACCTGGCAACTCGAGTGCCTTCAAATCCTTACCATTCTTACTCTTGCTGGAGATGAAACCGGTAGATGGATCAACGAACTTAGGAAGATCGAAGGCATTACCCTGGTAATCCTTGGTAGCGCAGACGAGATCTACTGGATTGAAGTGAGTACCCTCGGTAAACATCTTCATATACTCCTCGTTATTCTTGTCAATCTGAGAGCTCTCCAAAATCTGAAGACTTACGGTACCATCCTGGTTATAAGTAAGGAATGGACCACCACCAGGCTCGCCTACGTTCTTAACAACACCGCAGACACGCATAGGACGGTTCAACTTCTTACGCAGATAGATAACCAGTTCGGCATCCTCCAGCTCCTTGATATCAGCCTTGCGGCAGCAGAGGTCGCGCTGAACGAAGCGGATAATCTCCTCCAGCTTCTCATGGTTGTACTGACCGGAATCTAAAACCTTCAGATAATTGAAAGCCTGCTTCTGCAGAGTAACCAATACACCTGCAATCACCTGCTTCCAGGTAACAGTCTCAGCCTTCAGGCGATCAGGAACCACATTGTCAATATTCTTGATGAATACTACATCAGCATCAATCTCGTTGAGGTTCTCGATGAGTGCACCATGACCGCCCGGACGGAACAGCAATGAGCCATCCTCGTTACGGAAAGGAGTATTGTCTGGATTGGCAGCGATGGTATCGGTGCTAGGCTTCTGCTCAGAGAAAGAGATGTTATACTTGATGCCGTAGCGCTGTGCATACTTATCTACCTTCTCGGCTACCATCTGCTTGAAGAGTTCCAGGTGGTCGTGAGAAACGGTGAAATGAACGTTTGCCTCGCCGTTGCTGCTAGCATAGAGTGCAGCCTCAACCAGGTGCTCCTCCATTGGAGTGCGAACCTCGTCCTCATACTCGTGGAACTGGAGCAATCCCTTAGGCAACTGTCCGTAGTTCAATCCCTCTGGCTTGAGGAGATTAGCCACAACAGCCTTGTAATCACCCTTCTTGATAAGGCACATGATACCCTTCTCGTTGTTTACATGGCACTTATCACAGAGTGCCTTGCGGAAAGCAAACTTCTTGATATTCTCGAAGAATTGTTTTTCGAAGTCAGTAGTAGGAACATCGTATGGAGCATCGAGGAATGCAAACATGTTCTTGAACATGCGGCTAGCCGCACCTGAAGCAGGTACGAACTTCACAATCTTGTGACCCTCAGCCTTGTAATCGTTCCACGCCTTCTCGTAGTTCTCTACTTCCTGAGCTGTAGGAGCCATGATACCCTTACCGATGGCAGCCGCACCCTCGAGTTTGAGGAATGGGAAGCCATTCTTGATTTGTTCCAACTGGTGTTCAATCTGCTGCTCGGAGATACCGCGAGCAGAGATTTGGTTTAGATCTTGCTGATTCATAATACCATATTTATGTTAAATTTACACTATATGTGCTACAAAGATAATAGTTTTTTCTGATAATCAGAAATATTTCCGCTTTTTTTTGTACCTTTGCATTGAAAATTTAACGAAGTAGGCGTTTTTTGACGCCGAATCGCCATTGTTTGTCAAATTTAAAATAGAATATTGCAACATGGTTAGTAAATTATCAAAAGAGCACGACAGAAGGTCGGGGCTATCACATTACCTCTATGGGGTATCTACATTATTTTTAAGTGGTGTAGGAATTGGCGGTTTATCGCCATTAGTAACAAACCAAGAATTGAACATATACAATTTACTTTGTTTGTTCATTGGAACGCTATCTGCAATTATCATTGCATATTGCGCTAATAGAATTATGAAGTATAACGATAAATAATATTATTATGGATGGATTAATGTTTATTTTTTCGCTGGGGCTAATTATTAGCAGCAGCTTTGCCATCTGGCTCAACACCAAATCTGGTCAGAAATGGATAGACGAGTTATAACAACTCAATAATATATCATCAGCAGGAGGGAACGACAATGAACGAAACACCTTTTAAATTTACATCCGAAGAAAAAGAGCAGACACTCCAGATACTAGAGCGCCTGAGAACCGCCGTGGGCGATACATTCAAGCCAGGCGATGAGCAGCATCTGCGTGAAGACATACAGCATGCCTTCATCAACCATCAGATTAAGCGCAATGTCTTCGGAATGAATCCAATACTCGCTGCCCTGCAAACCGCAGAAATCGCAGTAAACGAGATAGGTCTGAAACGAGATGGCATCATCGCCATCCTGATGCAGACCAGCGTCATCGATGGCTATCAGACCATCGAAGAGATACAGAAGAAATACGGAGATAGCGTAGCCCACATTATCAGTGGTCTGCTTCGCATCCACGATTTATATAAGCGCAACCCTATCATAGAGAGCGAGAACTTCAGAAATCTGCTTATCTCATTCTCTGAGGATATGCGCGTCATCCTCATCATGATTGCCGACCGCGTGAATGTGATGAGACAGATACGCGATACCAAACAGGAAGAGGCAAAGCATGAAGTAAGCGAAGAGGCAAGCTACCTCTATGCTCCACTCGCCCACAAACTGGGACTCTACAAACTGAAGAGCGAACTGGAAGACCTCAGTCTGAAGTATCTCGAGCACGATGCCTACTATATGATAAAGGACAAACTGAACGCCACCAAGGCTTCGCGCGATGCCTATATCGCCCGCTTCATCCAGCCAATTCAGGAGAAGCTCGATGCTGCCGGTCTGAAATATCATATGAAGGGCCGCACCAAGAGTATCCACTCTATCTGGCAGAAGATGAAAAAACAGAAGTGCGCCTTCGAGGGTGTATACGATCTCTTTGCCATCCGTATTATCCTCGATGCACCAAGAGAGAAAGAGTATATGCAGTGCTGGCAGACCTTTGCCCTCATCACCGACATGTATCAGCCAAACCCAAAGCGTATGCGCGACTGGCTCAGCGTGCCTAAGAGCAACGGTTATGAAAGTCTACATACCACTGTACTGGGTCCTGAAAACAAATGGGTAGAGGTACAGATCAGGACCGAGCGAATGGACGATATTGCAGAACACGGACTCGCTGCCCACTGGCGCTACAAGGGTATCAAGCAGGGAGAAGGCGGTATCGACGAATGGCTTGCCAATATCCGTGCAGCCCTGGAAAGCAACGATGATCTGCAGCTGATGGACCAGTTTACCACCGACCTGAAGGAAGACGAAGTATACGTGTTCACTCCAAAGGGCGACCTGCTGAACTTCCAGAAGGGAGCTACGGTACTCGACTTTGCCTACTATATCCACTCCCGCATCGGCAATACCTGTGTGGGCGGAAAGATTAACGGAAGAGCCGTCACCTTCCGACAGGAACTCCATTCGGGAGATCAGGTAGAAATCCTCACACAAAGCAACCAGAAACCACGCCGCGAATGGCTCAACATCGTACAGACATCCAAGGCTAAGGCCAAGATTCGCCTCGCGCTGAAGGAAACCCAGAAGAAGGACGGACTCTATGCCAAGGAACTTCTGGAGCGCCGATTCAAGAACAGGAAACTGGAGATTGATGAGAGCATCATGGCGCGCATCATCAAGAAAATGGGATATAAGGAGAACTCAGACTTCTATAAGGATGTAGCCGAGGAGAAAATCGACGTGAACAGCATCATCGAGAGATACATCGAGGAGCGCGACCACGACCTGAACCTCGCCAATACCAACAAGCCTGCAGAAAGTGCAGAGAATTTCGAGTTTGAGAATCCTACCGAGGAACTGATGAAGCAGAGCGACGATGTGCTGGTTATCGATGAGCACCTCAAGGGCATCGATTTCGAACTGGCTCATTGCTGCCACCCTATCTACGGCGACCCAATCTTCGGATTCGTTACCATCAGCAAGGGTATCAAGGTACATCGCATGGATTGTCCTAACGCCAAGGAACTACGCCGCCGTTTCGGTTACCGCATCGTGAAGGCGAAATGGAGCGGCAAGGGAACATCCAAGTATGCCATCACGCTCCGCATCATCGGAAACGACGATATCGGTATCGTGAGCAACATCACCAACATCATTTCCAAGGAAGACAAACTCATCATGCGAGGCATCAACATCTCTTCCAAGGATGGTCTCTTCTCAGGCAATGTTACCGTAATGATTGATGATGCCGGCAAAACTGATGCACTCATCAAGAAACTGAGCGCCGTGAAGGGCGTTAAGCAGGTAACGAGAATATAAAACCGGAATACAGAAATAGACAAAAAAAATCCCGCAGAGAAAATCTGCGGGATTTTTTTTATTTCGACTTATTCAAGCGCTTGATCACAGAATAAGCATCATACAAACCAAGTTCTCCTGCCTTTGAAAGATCCTGGATGGCAGTCTGCTTGTTGCCACTCTTGGCTCGTGCTATACCTCTATTATAATAAGCCTCTGCAAGGCGGTTATCAATCCTCAAGGCAATGGTATAATCATCTATTGCCTTTGAAAGTTCGTTTCTGCCTGCATGAAGATTACCTCTATTATAATAGATGTAAGCATTGTTGTTGTTCTGGCGGATGGCATCACTGAAATCAGCCTCGGCAGAATGGATGTTCAGAACACCCTTGCCCTCAGCCTTGTTAAATTCATCCATCTCAGCCTGGCAGACAGCACGCTGCCAGTAAGCCAAAGAGTTCTTGTCATCAAGCGAGATATAATAGGTGAAATCACTGATGGCAGCCTCAAAATCACGAAGTACACTATGAGCGATGGCCCTGCGCATCAGGAGACGTTTTCTGGTTTCATTATCGCTCGCCACACTCAACTCTGCCGAAAGTTTATCAATCATCGAGAATATCTTCATAGAACCATTCTCATCGAGCTGCTCCTTACTGCAAACGATATAAACCTTGTCTGCCTTGGTATGCTGATTGAGCGCATCAACCTCCTTGTCATAAGCCTGAACTCCATTTACATTCTGATTGTTTGGGAAATAAGAGAGCTGATACATCGGCAGGAAGGCGGTTTCTACCTGACGGTTCTGAACCTTACCACGATACTCGCTCTTATAGTTGTGTTCATACTTCGGTTCGTCATCTACTACCAGCGAAGCAAACTTATTCGGGTCAACCTCAGAGCGCTTACGCATCTCCTTCTTGGTCTTTGCGCTCCATCTCGGCTGGATTCCGATATGCTTGTTCATCTGCGCCTTGAAGATACGGAATTCATCCATCTCTGCCTTGGCTGTCATACCCAGGCGTCGGTAACAGCTGGCACGGTTAGACAAACCGGTCCAGAAGTTAGGGAACTGGTTGATAACCTTAGTATAATCCCTGATGGCTGCTCTCAGATTACCGGTCTTGTCATGCAATAGAGCTCGGTTGAAGATAGCCATGAAGTTCTGGGGTTCCATCTTGATAATGAAGTCGAAATCGGTGATAGCCCGGTTATCATCACCCAACTGTACACGCATCAGTCCTCTATTATAATGAGCCAGGAAATTGTTCGGATCCAGCTCAAGGGCATTGTCATAATCGCTCATCGCCCCCCTGAGGTTATTCAGATTGATACGCGCCAAAGCACGGTTAATGTAACTGTTCACATTGTTAGGTTTGAAATGCAGACTCTTGGTCAGCGCCTCATCAGCCGTTTTCCATTCCTTTCTAGCCAGCGCCATATAGGCACGCGTAGTCCAGGCATCCCCATCATACGGATTGAGCTGCAGACTCTTGTCTAGCCATTTCTCAGCCTGCACGGTATCTTTCTGATGCAGATACACTTCAGCCTTGAGCGAATAAGCATTCGACCAGTCTTTCCATTTTCCCACGATGGTATCCAGTTCCTGCTGCGCCGCCTCATACTTTTTGTTTTCCATCTGGCAGATAGCCCGGTTGAACCAGTAATTTCGGTTGCGCGGTTCCAGTCTGATAGCCTCATTATAGTCAGCTATCGCATCATCAAACCTGTTTTGTCTGATGCGACAGATGGCTCTCAAGTCATAAATATCATTGATATAGGGATTGAGATGCAACGCCTCGCTGGCATCACTTTCGGCACCCGTAAAGTCATCCAGATTAAATTTTGCCACACTGCGGTAATACCAAGGCTCATACAGATAAGGCTTGGCACCGATAGCCAGATTAAAATACTTGATTGAAAGGACGAAATCCTCATAATACAATGCACTCCGACCGGCCGTAACAAGTCGGTCTACACGATATTGGGCAGAAGCCGACATGGCGCCCATTACCATAAAAAGAACTAAGAGAATCTTCTTCATCTGTTCGTAACTCTCTGAAATAAAACCTATTGAATGTAGAATAAAAAAATATAGTAAGCCCAATCGTCACGATTACCATGAAGCTTACTATATTTTCGGAAGAACTATCGACGTATCTTAGTACGATAGGCAGCACGGAAATTGCCCTTGATGATACTCTTGAGCTTTCCTGCTATCATGTTCTTGCGAAGAGGAGACACACGGTCAACAAACATTGTACCCTCCAAATGGTCGAATTCATGCTGCATCACGCGAGCCAGATATCCCCCTATCCACTCATCATGTTCATTAAAATCCTCATCCATATACTTTACATGGATGCGTGTAGGACGAACCACCTTCTCATTGATACCAGGAATAGAAAGACATCCCTCTTCAGAAGAGTCGGTATTTTCCTCATCGCGCTCTAGGATATGGGCATTGATGAAAGCATGACGGAATCCTTTATACTCAGGGAAATCCTCGCTGAGCACATCCAGGTCGATAACAACGAGGCGGATAGGCAAGCCAATCTGAGGTGCAGCCAGTCCGATGCCGTTGCTGGAATCAAGGGTTTCATACATATTATTAATCAACACCTTGAGATCTGGATAATCAGGTGTAATATCTTCAGCCACTTTTCTCAGCACTGGCTGACCATAAATATAAATCGGTAAAATCATTATCTTCTTGATTGCAAATAATCCTGTAATATGATGGTAGCACTTATCTCGTCTACCAATCCTTTATTTTCTTTTCTCACTTTCTTCTTTACACCTCCATCTATCATGGCTCTATGTGCCAGGACTGATGTAAATCTCTCGTCATAATATTCAATTGGAATTTCAGGATGAGCCTTTCGCCAACGGTTGTAGAAGTTATCTACTCTTGCCAGGTTTTCACTTGGCTGCCCGTTAGGTTGCATCGGTTTTCCGATAACAATGCGCTCCACCTGTTCTTTCTGAATATAAGTTTCGATATAAGTGAAAAGTTCATGTGTAGAAACTGTGGCCAACCCATTGGCAATAATCTGCAATGGGTCGGTCACAGCCAGTCCGGTACGTTTTTTACCGTAATCTATTGATAAAATTCGCATTAATCTACGGATATCTTATCCTTATATAAAATCAGATTACTTCTTAAGGAGTAACCAAGCATCAGGATACTTACCAGCGCGAAGCTGATTGCGGCTCTTGACAGCAGCAGCCTTATCAGCAAATGTAGAAGCTACCACGCGATACATGTTACGCTCTGTGTTCAGGGCAATCTGAGCATCGTAGCCAGCGCTCTTCAATGTACTAGCCAATCCCTCAGCGTTAGCCTTGAGAGAGAAAGAACCAACTACTACGCTATAGCTTGACAAGCCAGAACCAGAGATGAGAGATACATCCTCAGAACGAACAGTAGCATTATCAACCTCTGTCTGCTCATCAGAAGGAGCCTGAGTCTCGAGAGGAGCTACAACTGGTTCCTGAGCAACAGGAGCCTGAGCAGCCTGCTGTTCCTGCTGCTGAGCCTTCTCATATGCCTTCTTATATGCACTTTCCTTAGATGTACCACAACTTGCGAGCGCCAAAACTGCGCACATTCCCATGCTTAATACTGTAATTTTCTTCATAATTCTTATTCGTTTTATTGTTTATTATTGTTGTTCATTCAATATAAATTTCGCGTTATGCGTTTTTTACTCTGCGAAAATACAAAAAAATGCCCGAAAAAAGAAGAATATGCCGCCTAAAGTTTGTTAAATAAGGCTATTAAAACATTTTTAATGAAAAATTAAGGCTAAAAGGCTTGTTTTTTAAAGAGAATTTAGTATATTTGCATTGTCAAATGAAAATGACAAGAAGATAATCGTTTAACGTTTAAAATTTATAGCATATGAAAACATTAGGTTACATTGGTGCTTTCCTCGGCGGTGCTATCGCTGGTACAGCACTCGGTTTGATTTTCGCTCCTGAGAAGGGTGAGGATACACGTAGTAAGATTGCAGGTGCAGTAGACGATTTCTGCAAGAAGCACGACATCAAGTTGAGCCGTAAGGACGTTGATGATCTGGTTGACGATATCAAGGACGCAGCTCCTGAGGTTTAATCATCACCTATCATGATGTTCTCTAACGATAAAAATGTAGAAACTATCGGGCAGCTCATTGAGGTGCTTAAACATTACATCGGGCTTCAGAGCGAATTTCTGAAGCTCGATGTTGTGGATAAGGTGGTACGCCTGCTTACAGTCATCACCATGACGGTGGTACTCCTGGGCTTACTTACGCTTACCCTCATTTACCTATCCTTTGGCGCTGCTTTTGCATTGGCAGACTTAATAGGTAGTCTGACTTTCGGATTCTGCATTGTTGCTGCAGTATACCTATTTATATTAATACTATTTGTAATTTTCCGCCATAAGTGGATCGAGAGACCATTGGTCAGATTTCTGGCCAGCCTCTTAATGGAAAAATAACCTCCTTTTCGCAACATGACAAATCATTCAGAAATCACAGAATATAATTCCTTAAACGATATCCGACTCAAAAAAGAGGCGATACGCAAGGAAATTGATGCCGATGATGCCAAGATCCAGACTTTATGGAACTCGCTTTTCACAAAACCTGAAATCCTGTCACGCAATGCGAGTCCTAGCAAGCGACTGCAGAGTTTGCTGCAGGTGGGAGCAGGAGCATTCGACGGTGCACTGTTGGCTTGGAAACTTTACCGGAGATTCAAACCTCGGAAGAGATGAATCATATACCGTTTTGGGGAAAGGAAAGATGCCTTGAAAAAAGGTATTTTTTAGTCACCCAAAAGGGCATAAAAACAAAAAAGGGTCGCCGCTGCGACCCCAATACCTTGTTAACCTTAAATCTAATACTATGAAAAACACACATGCAAATATAGAAATAATCTATGATACTCGCAAATTTTTCTTAGCAAAAGACCTATTATTTTAATTTAATTAACTTTTATCAACCGATTTTTAAACCTTTTTCAATAAAAGTTCATCTATTTTCTACATATATCTCCATTCCATCGAAGCCAAATTCAAAGCCTTCGGGCAGCCTTTTATTCGCCTCATCGTGAAAACCTATCTGATGAGTCACATGGATAAAATAAGTATGTTTTGCTCCTATCCTGCGCGACACCTCAATAGCATCAGATACAAGCTGATGACTGTGATGTGTTTTCTCAAATCTGAGTGCGTTAATTACGAGTGTTTCCACACCTTCCAAATAAGCATATTCTTCATCACCCATAGATTTCATATCAGTAATATAGGCAAACTTACCAAACCGATAGCCGAGAATAGGCATCTTATCGTGCATCACACGGATAGGAACAAACTCAATGTCACCTATCTCATAATGCTCATGCGGATGAATGGTATGCAATTTGAGTTTAGGAGCTCCCGGATAGAGTTTTTCTGCATTCTTCGGAAAGCAGTAAGGCATCGTATGAGGCAGCCCCGCAGTAACGATTTCATCGCCGTAGATATTGATATCACCAAAGATACAGAAAGGGCGCAAATCATCAATACCACCAACATGGTCGTAATGGATATGCGTAACCAGGACGCCATCTATCTTTCTGAAAGGCACACGTAACAACTGTTGTCGGATATCTGGTCCGGCATCTATCAGAATACGGGTATTCTCCGTTTCTATCATTGCCGCACTACGCAATCTTTTATCATGCGGATCCGTACTCCGGCACACTTCACAGTTACATCCCAACGAAGGAACACCGCCCGATGTGCCTGTACCTAATAAAGTTACCTTCATTAATTATCAAATATTTTTCTGAAAACAACCGAATTCTTCACTTCACATTCACTTCCGGATGAATCTCTATACCAAACTTCTGCTTCACATCCTCCTGGATGGTCTTACAGAGTTTTACGATTTCCTCGCCCGTAGCGCCGCCACGATTCACAAGCACCAGTGCCTGCTTATCATGCACACCGGCCCGTCCCAGACTCTTTCCCCTCCCAGCCACACTGATCAATCATCCAGCCAGCCGGAATCTTTTCATGAGAATCATCGATGGTATAATGAGGCATACTCGGATAAAGAGCAGCCAGTTCTTCGTACTTAGCCTTCTCTACAATAGGATTCATAAAGAAACTGCCTGCATTACCCAACACTTTAGGATCAGGCAATTTTGCCTCTCTAATTTCTATGATGACATCACGAAGCTGCTGGGCTGTAGGCTCAGCAATATGCTTAGCCTCGAGCGCAGAACGGATATTACCATAATCCAAATCCGGACGGAAGGTCTTCTGCAAACGGTAAATCACATGCGTCACAAGATACTTATCCTTCCACTCATGCTTAAATTTACTCTGACGGTAGCTATACTCGCAGTCAGCGTTATCAAACACCACTACCCTGCCCGTGGCTATCTCAACCGCTTCCACCTTATATATAATATCCTTGGCTTCCACACCATAGGCACCGATATTCTGAACCGCGCTGGCACCTACTTCACCCGGAATAATACTCAGATTCTCCGCTCCATGATAGCCATGCTCTACGGCATAAGCTACCACATCATCAAACACCTCGCCACTACCACAGGAAAGGAATACCCAATCCGGATTGCACAAAGCATCATCCCCCTCTGCAGCTGCCAAAGTCTTGTTGTCTAGAACCTCAATACCCATAATAGCCGAATGGAGCACTGTACCTGCATAATCACCGGTCAGCAAGAGATTGCTACCACCGCCCAGAATGAGCAGCGGCTGATCTGCCTCTGTCAGCAAGCCCACTATCTGTCGGGCTTCCTCAACCGATTCATACTCCAGAAATCTGCTGCATTTAGCATCAATCCCGAATGTATTGTGAGCCAAAAGGCCATAGTTACGAATATCTTTCATATCTGGTTAAACTATTACTACTAACTAAAAAGCTACATATTCAGTTTGATCAGTTCCCATTTTCCTCCAATCTTTTTGAAAGTAAGAGAGGTTTCCATACCATTGGCAATACCACGAATCACGAAGATTTTCCGGTTGCTCTCGGTATATTTCTGACCATAAATTATATTGTAAATCATGCCGTGAGGCAGTTGAGGCGCAAAGGCAGGCCATGTTTCCGGGTCTATATCGCCTGTCATCGTACTGAAATCATCATCAGGATCAGGACCGGTAAACTTCACCGGATTATGGATGTGGCGAGCCTGGAAAGCGGTATCAGTAGCAAAATGTCCGTAAAACTTCAGGAAACTGGCATTATTATTCTGATACATAGGCACGTAGCAGATGCTAGTCATCATCCACTGACCATTGATGCGATTAAACACAAACTGCTGAACTGTCTTTCTACTATAGAACACCTTTTCTATTACTACATGATCGATAGTAGTATCCTTCATCAGTTTCATCTGTTTCTGATTATCAAAAATCAGCGTGTAATAATCCTGGCGCATGAAGAAATGCTCCATCTTCCAATGTTTTTTTTCTATCTTCTTGGTCAGTTTCTTACCGTGATATACCGGCAGCGGGAAGACAATACGACTTTTCTGCAACTTTCTGTTAGCTGCAAAATTAAACACGAAATCATCAAAAAGCTCGTCAGCCGCCTTTGGCATCGGAGTCTCCTCTATCAGTTGTTCTGTAGAGTCCATCGCTTGAGTGTCGGCAATCACCGAGTCGGATGAAGCCGAATCAATGGCAGGCGCAGGCTTCTTGTCTGTGCATCCCACAGACGTGAAACAAACGATGGTAAGCACCGCCATTAACACCGTTAATAAACAGAGTTTTTTCATAAACCTATTAAATTTCTCAAATTTTCCATGCAAAAGTACAACTTTCTTTTGAATTATTTCATCTTTTAAGCAAAAAATGTTATCTTTGCAGTCAAAAAAGATAAAAATATAGATATGTTATTAGAAAAAATAGACGAACTCTTGAAAGAAGTGAGCACTTTGACAGCCCAAAACGCAGAAGAAGTAGAGCAGCTTCGAATCAAGTATCTGAGCAAGAAGGGCGAGATTAACGCCCTTATGGCCGACTTCCGCACAGTGCCAGCCGACCAGAAGAAAGAGGTTGGTGTAAAAATCAACGAACTGAAGAACGCAGCCCTTGAGAAGATCAACGGACTGAAGGAGCAGATGGAAGAAGCCGAAGCATCAAGCGATGATATCGACTTGACCCGTACCGCCTACCCTGTAGCACTCGGTACCCGCCATCCACTCACCGTAGTGAAGAATCAGATTATCGACATTTTCGCTCGCATGGGCTTTACCCTTTTCCAGGGTCCTGAGGTAGATGACGACAAGCACGTATTTACGATGCTCAACTTTGCTGCCGACCACCCAGCCCGCGACATGCAGGACACCTTCTTTATAGAGAAGACCAACAGCGACGACGTTACCAAGAATGTGCTCCTCCGCAGCCATACTTCTGGCGACGAGGCTCACTATATGGAAACTCATGAGCCACCTATCCGTGTGCTCTGCCCAGGCCGCGTTTACCGTAACGAGGCTATCAGCGCCCGCGCTCACTGTTTCTTCCATCAGGTAGAAGGTCTCTATGTAGAT